>Ga0209652_1001051_pt1 | contig 22727 bp, 15 predicted proteins | sample SaaInl74LU_5_DNA_FD_184641 | JGI IMG/M metagenome (GOLD analysis project Ga0209652, IMG submission 184641) | Marine microbial communities from expanding oxygen minimum zones in the Saanich Inlet - ESP_74LU_5_DNA (SPAdes) (version 2) | ecosystem: Environmental > Aquatic > Marine > Intertidal zone... | reverse complement strand
GTGATCGCCGCTGTCAGCGTCGTCTTGCCATGGTCAACGTGACCGATCGTGCCAATGTTAACGTGCGGCTTGTTGCGTTCAAACTTTGCCTTCGCCATGAGATGGCTCCTTCTTTGATGTGACGGTGCGTGAACTCACGCACCCTACAGGGTTGGTAGGGTGCGTGCTTTCGCACGCACCGCCGTTATGCGTATTTCTTCTGGATCTCGTCCGAGATGTTCTGCGGAACCGGCTCATAATGGTCAAACTGCATCGTGAACTGGGCACGCCCAGAGGTCATGGACCGCAGGGTGTTGATGTAGCCGAACATGTTGGCCAGCGGCACAAAGGCGTCGATGACGTTCGCATTGCCGCGGCTGTCCTGCCCCTGCACCATGCCACGACGGGATGTCAGGTCACCGATAACGCCTCCGGTATACTCTTCCGGTGTCACCACCTCGACCTTCATGATCGGCTCGAGCAGCTTGGCGCCGGCCTTGCGAAGACCTTCACGCATGCACATGCGGCTAGCGATCTCGAAGGCGAGAACCGAAGAGTCAACGTCGTGGAACTTACCGTCAAGCAACTCGACCTTGAAGTCGATGACGGGGAAACCTGCCAGCGGACCGGAGTCCATAACCGACTTGATCCCTTTTTCGACGCCCGGGACGTATTCCTTGGGCACAGCACCACCAACGATCTTGCTGTCGAAGGAGTATCCTTCGCCCGGCTCGGTCGGCAGGATGTTAAGCTTGACCTCGGCGAACTGACCCGAACCACCCGACTGCTTCTTGTGGGTGTAAGTGTGCTCAACAGCGTGACCGATCGTTTCGCGATAGGCCACCTGGGGGGCGCCGATGTTGGCCTCGACCTTGAATTCGCGACGCATACGGTCGACGAGGATATCGAGGTGAAGTTCACCCATGCCCTTCATGATGGTCTGACCACTTTCGAGGTCAGTCTCCACGCGGAAGGACGGATCTTCGGCAGCCAAACGTGCGAGGGCGATGCCCATCTTTTCCTGGTCGGCCTTGGTCTTGGGCTCAACGGCGATCTCGATAACCGGATCGGGGAAAGTCATCGTCTCGAGAACGACAGGCGACTTGTCGGACGACAGGGTGTCGCCCGTCGTGGTGTCCTTGAGGCCGGCAAGCGCGATGATGTCGCCCGCGAATGCTTCTTCGATTTCTTCGCGGTTGATGGCGTGCATCATCATCATACGACCGATCCGCTCTTTGCGGCCTTTGGTCGTGTTCAGAACTGAGTCGCCCTTTTTCAGAACGCCCGAGTAGATACGGGTGAAGGTCAGCGAGCCAACGAAAGGGTCGTTCATGATCTTGAACGCCAGGCCCGAGAAGGGCTCTGCATCGTCCGCGTGGCGAGCGATGTTACGGGTTTCCGTCTCGTCGTCCGGCGAAAAGCCCATGTAGGCAGGCACATCCAAAGGCGACGGCAGGAAGTCGATCACAGCGTTGAGCAGGGGCTGAACACCCTTGTTCTTGAACGCGGAACCCGCGGTGACGGGTACGAAGGCCAGCGTGAGACAGCCCTTGCGGATCAGCTTGCGCAGCGTTTCTTCGTCAGGCTCGTTGCCCTCGAGGTACTGCTCCATTGCGTCGTCGTCCATTTCGACGGCCACTTCGATCATGTTGGCGTGCCACTCGTCGGCCAGGTCCTTGAGCTCGTCACGGATCGGCTGACGGACCCAGGAGGCGCCAAGGTCTTCACCCTGCCAAACCCACTCTTCCATCTTGATCAGATCGATGATGCCTTCAAGCTTGTCTTCAGCGCCGATGGGCAGAGCGATCGGGCAAGGGATGGCCCCGGTCCGGTCCTTGATCATCTTGACGCAGTTGAAGAAGTCGGCGCCGATCTTATCCATCTTGTTGACGAATACGATCCGCGGAACCTTGTAGCGGTCGGCCTGACGCCAAACGGTCTCGGTCTGCGGCTCAACACCGGCGTTGGCATCGAGAAGGCAGATCGCACCGTCAAGCACGGCCAGCGAGCGCTCGACTTCGATGGTGAAGTCAACGTGGCCGGGGGTGTCGATGATGTTGAAGCGCACTTTGGTTTCAGAAGTGCCTTCTGCGCTCGGATCTTCCTGACGCTGCCAGAACGTCGTGGTCGCAGCAGAGGTGATCGTGATGCCACGCTCTTGCTCTTGCTCCATCCAGTCCATGGTGGCAGCACCATCGTGCACTTCGCCGATTTTGTGCGATTTGCCGGTGTAGTACAGGATGCGCTCGGTCGTCGTGGTCTTGCCCGCGTCGATGTGGGCCATGATCCCGAAGTTACGATAGCGCTGAAGGGGGTAGTCGCGTGCCATGTCAGATGCCTCTTACCAGCGGTAGTGGCTAAACGCTTTGTTAGCGTCGGCCATTTTGTGGGTGTCTTCGCGCTTCTTCACGGCGGTGCCGCGGCCATTGACGGCATCGACCAGCTCACCGGCCAGACGCTCTTCCATGGTGTTCTCGTTGCGCTTTTTGGACGCTTCGATCAGCCAGCGAATGGCGAGGGCTTCGCGACGCTCGGGGCGGACCTCGACGGGCACCTGGTAGGTTGCGCCACCAACCCGGCGGGAGCGAACCTCGACCGACGGTTTGATGTTGTCGAGGGCTTCGTGGAACACTTCCACGGGGGCCTTCTTGAGTTTGCCTTCAACGCGGTCAAAGGCGTTGTAGACGATCCGTTCGGCAACGGCTTTTTTGCCGTCAACCATCAGGTTGTTCATGAACTTGGTGAGAACCCGGTCGCCATACTTGGCGTCGGGCAGGATCTCGCGTTTTTCTGCGGCGTGGCGACGGGACATCGGTCGGTTCCTTGGTCGTTGAGGTGACGGCGGGGTCGTCCCCGCCCTACGGATGTGGGTAGGGCGGGGGAATCCCCGCCACCCCTCTTATTTCGGACGCTTGGCGCCGTACTTGGACCGGCGCTGCTTACGGTTCTTGACGCCCTGTGTGTCAAGAACACCGCGCAGGATGTGGTAGCGCACACCGGGAAGGTCTTTGACCCGGCCGCCGCGAATGAGCACGACGGAGTGCTCTTGCAGGTTGTGGCTTTCACCGGGAATGTAGCTGATCACCTCGAAACCGTTGGTCAGGCGAACCTTGGCCACTTTCCGCATGGCCGAGTTCGGCTTCTTCGGAGTGGTGGTATAGACGCGGGTACAAACCCCCCGCTTTTGCGGGCAGCTCTCGAGGTGCATTGACTTCGAGCGGGTCACTTTGGGCTGACGCGGTTTGCGGATCAGCTGTTGGATCGTTGGCATTGGGCTCTTTTCCCCGTTCCTACACATGTGTCGCGGCCCCGTAGGTCCGCCGATTTCAATCTGCCTTTGCGCGTCCGCACAGGCTTGGTGGCACGCGCCTGCGGGAAAGTCCCAATGACGCAAAACAAAAAGCCCGCAGCGTTCCCTCAACCTGTGGAACGATGCGGTGGGTCTGCAGAGGATCGGGGCGTTGTCGGCCCGGATCATGACCACTTGAACTTTGATACTCGGACAATAGAGGCAATACCCCTCTCCAAGTGGGGGCCGTATAGGTGGAGTCGGAGGAGGTGTCAACACTCACCGCGGCCCATGAAACTTCAGGCGGCTAGCCTGTGTTCTCACCCAATGCCGTCGCCCGCCAAAGGGTGTTATTTAATAGCATCGCCGAATGCCGACATAGTCGTCCGACCCCGAGTCGCGGAAACATGGGCCCTTTGCCTCCGCGATGCTGGTCCCCCCCTTCTAGGAGCATTCATCATGCGGATGGTTTTTATATTTGGCCCCACGATCGCCTTGTTCAGCCTCTCGGCCTGCGCGGTCGTCCCCCCCTCCATCAGCACAAGCGACATCACCGCCTTCAATGCCGAGTCGTCGCGCAACACGGCCCTTCCTGTCACGTCCGTCGCGGACCTGCCCGTCGGAACGGTGACCTACTTTGGAGAGTTTGCCTCAAACGCCGACGTCGAAGGCGTGGGCGACGCCCTGCTGGGCGATATGGAAATGACCGTTGCCTTCGCCTCGCAAAGGATCGGAGGAACCCTCAGCAACATTAACCTGATCGAGGGCGGCCGGCCCCTGCAAAGGATGGGAGGAGAACTTGACCTGTCCGGGAGGGCCATCAACGGCGTGATTGATGCGACCGCCGACGGCCGGTTGACGCGGGTCGATGTCAACAAGACCGACTATGCCAATACGACGCTGCTGCTGGATGGCAGCGTCCGGAATGACCGGTTCGTTGGGGACGCCGTCGCAGGTACGGTGACAGGGTCGGGACGCGGCAGCTTTGACTTTGATCTGGACGGCAACGGGACCTTCTACGGCTCTGCCCTGCAATAGTAGCCCTTCAGGGTCTTGTCGGCGGGGTCACCGAGGGCCCCGCCTGACGCAGGCGCAGTTCCCGCAGGAGGGTGAATATTCCGGTCGCAACAACGATTGCCGCCCCCAAAAGGGTCAGCGAATCGGGGAACGTGCCAAAGATGACGACCCCAAGGATCAGTGCCACCAGAAGGCTGGTGTAGCGGAATGGCGTGACAAAACCGATCTCCCCAACCCGCATGGACGAGACCGAGAAGATGTAGCCAAAGATCACGAAGGTGGCCGAGGCAACGACGAGCAAGATGCCAGAACTATCCAACGGCTGCCACTCGACAAACACCGCGCCTGCCCCGGCGAAGGCAGTAACACACATCGCCGCTACCATGGATATGAATACACTTGGCACGGCCGCGTTCATCCTGCGGGCGGCAAGATCGCGGACTGTGACGCAGGCGACAGACGCAAGCGCATATACAGAGTGGATCGTAAACCCATCCCCCCCGGGCTGGACGATCATCAAGACGCCGACGAATCCGATAAGGATAGCAACAAAGCGTCGCCACCCCACGTTTTCCCCCAGAAAGAGGGCCCCGGCGAGGGTAACAGTCAAGGGGAGCGACTGAAGGATCGCCGACACGTTTGCGATCGGCAAATTGAACAGCGCCGTCAGAAAGAACCAGGCGGCCCCCACTTCGGCTAGGGATCGCAAGGCGATCAGCCCCCACTCCCGTCGCGGCAATCTGCCCCTTAGTTGGCGAAGGTAAATGGTCAGGGCGAGCAGTAGGATGCTGGTTATGACGCCCCTCAGAAACAGGACCTGAAACAGGGGCGCGACCTCCCCTACAGCCTTCATGGCAGCATCATTGAGGGTGAAGGCCGTCATTGCCCCCATCATCATCAACGCGCCGCGCATATTGTCCGAAAGCTTCACCATGATTCTTGCGGTAGCAGCGCCCGGGGCTGGACGCCAGAGCAGAAGGATGCTTGATTTTCGCAATGTCGGTACCTGATGAAAAGTTCCTTGTTTTTGGCGCTATGCGCAACGAAGGCGCGTTCCTTTTGGAATGGGTCTGTTGGTACAGGATGCTTGGATTTGATGTCCTGGTCGGATTCAACGACTGCACCGATCACTCCCCCGCCCTTCTCAACCGACTGGCCGAAGAAGGCTGGCTTGAGGTCTTTGAGCATACCCCCCTACCCGAACAGGCCCCAAAGAACAGCGCCCATTTGGCGATGCGGGACCAGCCGGCCTTGGCGCAGGCTGATTGGCTGTTGATCTGCGACATCGACGAATTCCTTGTCCTGCACGAAGGCGACGGAACGATCGGCTCATATCTGGATCAGGTTGGCCGGGGGTTCCTTGGGATGGCCTTTCATTGGCGCAACTTTGGCACCAGCGGTTGGCAAAGGTACCGCGACGGGCTGGTCCACCGGCAGTTTCAGCGCTGCGGCCCTGCCGGCCATGGCGTAAACGCCATGTTCAAGATGATGTTCAAAACGCCATTGCGGTTCAAACGATACTCGGACCACAGCCCCTATCAGTTCGACGGGAACTGGTCCGCGCCAGAGAACCGGATGGTTGATTGTGCTGGGCGGCTGATCGACAGGTTCATCATCGACAAGCATCCCATCCGGTTCACGACGCCCGAAGGGATCACCCACGCGACGGCACAGATGAACCACTATGTCCTGCGTTCGATCGAGGGCTACAATCTCAAGCGTGGCAGGCCCAGTGCCAGTGCCTTCAAGGACCGCTATACGGACCAGTTCTTTCGCGCGAGGGACCGGAATGGGCGCAAGGACAGCTCTGCCCTGGTCTACCAGGCCGCCTTTGACAAGGTGCACGCAGAGGCGATGGCATTGCCCGGCATAAGCCAGCTGCACCACTTGTGCTGCGCCGACTACGTCCGCAGCCTATGCGAAAGCCAGGGCAAGCTGGCCGAAAACGATCCACGCTGGCAAGCACACATGGCCCAAACCTGAGCACAGACCTGAAGCCAAACGCGACGAAAGGCGCTGCCCCAAAGGAAAGGTTACGATGCCCACTCACCCTGACGCATGACGGGTGTGCGGTCGCCATTGGCGTCCAATCCGTCGATGTCGATCTCACCCGAGCCGATCATCCAATCCACATGGATCAGGCTTGAATTGCCGCCCTGGCTGGCGACCTGTTCCTTGGTCAGATCGCCTTGCATGAAACACTCGGAATAGCATTGGCCCAGGGCAATATGGCTTGCCGCGTTCTCATCGAAGAGGGTGTTGTAGAACAGCACTCCGCTTTGCGAGATGGGAGAGCTGTGGGGCACGAGCGCCACTTCGCCAAGGCGCGCCGCGCCGTCGTCGATCGAAATGAGCTTCTTGAAAGCATCTTCCCCACTCTTGGCACGCGCGTCGACGATACGGCCCGCCTCGAACCGTACCTCTATGCCGTCGATGACGTTCCCTTGATGGGCGAGCGGCTTGGTTGCTTTGACGACGCCGTCGACCCGTTGGGCATGCGGTGTGGTAAAGACCTCTTCGGTCGGAATATTTGGGTTGCAGATGATACCATTGCGGGACGTCGATGAACCGCCCTGCCATTTGTGCCCATCGGCGAGGCCTATGGTCAGGTCAGTACCCGGACCGGTGTAGTGCAGGGCATGGAACGCTTGCCCATTGAGCCAGTCTGTGCGGGCCCGCAAAGCCGCACTATGGGCCGTCCAAGCAGACACCGGATCAGCTTCGTTCACGCGGGAGGCGGCAAAGATCGCCTCTGCCAGGCTTGCAACCGCCTCATCCTCTGAAAGGTGCGGAAACACTTGGCGGGCCCAAGCCGCCCCGGGATAGGCCAGGACCGTCCAGTTGACGTCAAAGCGGGTGATCCGCTCGAGCGCAGGGCGCGAGGCGATTGAATTCGCCTTACCCTGACGGGCGACCTTGGCCGGGTCCTGCTCTGCGAGCAGCATCGGGTCATCGCCACGGATCGACATTTGCGCGGTGTTCTGGTCAAGCGCAGCGGCAAGGCCATCGAAAAGCCAGCCCGGCGCAACATCAAAGCTGGCTTCACCTGCGTTGGCAAACCGCGCGAGGGTAACAGCTTCGTCCGTCAGCATGGGCGTTACAAGGTCAGCCCCTGCGCGATAGGCCGCTGCAGCAACCCGGCGCACCAGTGGCAGGGTTCCGGTAGAGGCCGAAATGACAAGGTTTTGCCCCGGTTGCAGGTTCAGGCCAACCCGCACGGCGACCTCGGCCAGGCGATCGAGACGATCAGGGTCGATGAAGGGGGGAAGGTCGGTCATGGGGACGGCTTTCAGCTGGAATTCGTAAGGAGGGCCATGTCGCAACGTGCCCTGCCCCGACCGTGCCCCGTACCGACCGTGACACGCCGATCAAATGGCGTCCAGCCGCGCGTCGGGTCTATGTGAACCCTGGGACAATACTTCAAAGCACCCGATACCCCCTTGGCACCAAGCTTCATCCCAAGACCAACTCAGGGGGCCATTCAGTTTGGATATGCCGATGTGCATGGGCGCTCATTCATACCTCGGTTGGCCCGATTTCGTGCAAATGGCACAAAAAAGGCCCCCGCGAACGGGGGCCCCTTTTCAATGCTTGGTGGACAGGACCGCTTACTCGTCGCGGCTGTCGGGCGTATCGACGACGAGGGTGTCGAACTCATCACCACCGACGATATCCATGGCCGGTGCCATCAGTGCCGCGGCGGTTTCTGCCTCTTCCCGCTTGGCCTCTATCACTGTGCTGTCGCGCTCTGCCGCAATCCGGCGGACGAGAGAGGTCGCACCGCCGGTCCCTGCAGGGATCAGACGTCCAACGATGACGTTCTCTTTCAGGCCGACAAGCTTGTCCCGCTTGCCCTGCACCGATGCCTCGGTAAGGACACGCGTCGTCTCCTGGAACGATGCCGCCGAGATGAACGACCGGGTCTGGAGCGAAGCCTTGGTGATACCCAGAAGGATCGGACCGCCCGTTGCGGGGCGACCACCCTTCGAGATGGACTTGGCATTGGCCTCGTCAAACTCGGCCTTGTCGACATGCTCGCCTTTGAGCAAGGTCGTTTCCCCCGAGTCCGAGATCTCGATCTTTTGCAGCATCTGGCGAACGATCACCTCGATGTGCTTGTCGTTAATCTTCACACCCTGAAGCCGGTAAACGTCTTGCACTTCGTCGATCATGTAGTCGGCAAGTGCCTCAACACCCATGATGGCGAGGATGTCATGGGGGGCAGGGTTGCCATCCATGATGTAGTCGCCCTTTTGCACGAAGTCGCCTTCCTGCACTGGGATGTGCTTACCCTTCGGCACCATGTATTCAACCCGAAGGGTTTCGTCCTCGGCGCTTTCGATAGCGATGCGGCGCTTGTTCTTGTAGTCCTTACCAAAGCGCACATAGCCGTCGATCTCTGCGATGATGGCGTGATCCTTTGGACGACGGGCCTCGAACAGTTCTGCCACACGTGGCAGACCACCCGTGATATCCTTGGTCTTGGCGCCCTCACGCGGGATACGCGCAACAACGTCACCCGCAGCGATCTGCTGGCCATCTTCGACCGACAGAATGGCATCGACGGACATCGGATAGGTAACGGGGTTACCGCTATCCGTCCGCACCGGTTCACCATCTTCACCGACGACAATGATCTCGGGCTTGAGCTCGTTGCCTTTCGGCACAGAGCGCCAGTCCGAAACGATGCGCTGAGTCATGCCTGTCGCATCGTCGGTTTCCTCGCGGACCGCGATCCCATTGACCAGGTCGACATAGCGAACCATGCCGGCCTTTTCCGCGATGATCGGGAGGGTATAGGGGTCCCATTCAAACAGCTTTTCACCACGCACGACCATCTGATCTTCTTTCACGAAAATCTTGGTGCCGTAGCCGATCTTGTGAACCGAACGCTCTTCGCCCTGCTCATCAAGAATGGCGAGGACCATGTTCCGGCCCATCGAGATGTTTTCACCTGCACTGTTTTCCAGCAATGTCGCGTTACGGAACGCAACCTTGCCGGCTTGGGATGCTTCAAGGAACGACTGCTGACCACCCTGGGCAACACCGCCGATGTGGAATGTCCGCATCGTCAGCTGTGTGCCGGGCTCACCAATGGACTGTGCCGCGATGATGCCGACAGCTTCGCCCTGGTTCACAATCGTACCACGCGCAAGGTCACGACCGTAGCAGGCCGCGCAAACACCATCTTCTGCCTCACAGGTCAATGGCGAACGAATGCGCATCTTGGTCACACCGGCCGTCTCGATCATGTCGGACTTGCGCTCGTCGATAAGCTCGCCTGCCTTCACGATGACCTCATCCGTGCCCGGGCGCAGAACATCGTCCGCCGAGACCCGGCCAAGAACACGTTCGGCCAGGGACGACACAACCTCACCATCGTTGACAGCGGCTTCGGCCGTGATCGCACGATCCGTTCCGCAATCATGCTCACGGACGATGCAGTCCTGAGCCACGTCGACCAAACGACGGGTCAGATAACCCGAGTTAGCAGTCTTAAGCGCGGTATCGGACAGACCTTTCCGTGCACCATGGGTGGAGTTGAAGTACTCCAACACGGTCAAACCTTCCTTAAAGTTCGAGATGATCGGCGTTTCGATGATCTCGCCCGACGGCTTGGCCATCAGGCCACGCATACCGCCAAGCTGCTTCATCTGAGTAACTGAGCCACGGGCACCGGAGTGGGCCATCATGTAGACCGAGTTCGGCTCTGCCTCAGCGCCATCGACGATCTTGTTGGCCGAGATCGTCGACATCATGGCCGCGGTGACCTTGTCGTTACACTTCGACCAGGCATCGACAACCTTGTTGTACTTTTCGCCCTGGGTGATCAGGCCGTCCATGTACTGCTGTTCAAAGTCCTTGACCTGATCGCGGGTCTCATCGACCAGCTCCCACTTCTTGTCCGGAACGACCATGTCGTCCTTACCGAAAGATATGCCAGCCTTGAAAGCCTCGCGGAAGCCTGCGGTCATGATCTGGTCGCAGAAGATGACCGACTCTTTCTGACCGCAATAGCGGTAGACGGTGTCGATGATCTGCTGCACCTCTTTCTTGCGGAGCAAACGGTTAACCAGATCAAACGGGGCCTTGGCGTTCAGGGGCAGAAGCGCACCCAGGCGCAGACGGCCGGGGGTGGTTTCGAACCGCTTGATAACCTCGTTGCCCTCGTCGTCGATCTGCCTGATCCGGGCGATGATCTTGGCGTGCATGTGCAGCTCGCCTGAAGTCAGCGCATGCTCGACCTCGTCGATCGACCCAAACGCCATGCCTTCGCCCTTCATGCCCTCACGCTCGATCGTCGTGTAGTAGAGACCCAGGATCATATCTTGGGACGGCACGATGATCGGAGCGCCATTGGCGGGCGACAGAACGTTGTTGGTGGACATCATCAGGACGCGTGCTTCCAGCTGAGCCTCAAGGCTCAGCGGGACGTGCACAGCCATCTGGTCACCGTCAAAGTCGGCGTTGAAGGCCGAACAAACCAGCGGGTGCAGCTGGATCGCCTTGCCCTCGATCAGGATCGGCTCAAACGCCTGGATGCCAAGACGGTGCAGCGTCGGCGCACGGTTGAGCATGACAGGATGTTCGCGGATGACCTCGTCAAGAATATCCCAAACCTCGGGACGCTCTTTCTCAACCAGCTTTTTGGCCTGCTTGACCGTGCTGGACAGCCCCTTGGCCTCAAGCCGCGAGTAGATGAATGGCTTGAACAGCTCCAGTGCCATCTTCTTGGGAAGACCGCACTGATGCAGCTTCAGTTCTGGACCCGTCACGATGACCGAACGACCCGAGAAGTCGACCCGCTTGCCCAGAAGGTTCTGGCGGAAACGGCCCTGCTTGCCCTTGAGCATGTCGGACAGGGACTTCAACGGACGCTTATTGGCGCCGGTGATGACCCGACCGCGACGGCCGTTGTCAAACAGCGCATCGACGGATTCCTGCAACATCCGCTTTTCGTTGCGGACGATGATATCGGGGGCGCGCAATTCGATAAGTCGCTTGAGACGGTTGTTGCGGTTGATGACCCGGCGATAAAGATCGTTCAGGTCAGAGGTCGCAAAACGGCCACCATCAAGCGGCACCAAGGGACGCAGTTCCGGCGGGATGACCGGGATGACCGTGAGGATCATCCACTCGGGGCGGTTGCCGGATTCGATAAAGCTTTCGACGATCTTCAAACGCTTGATGATCTTCTTGGGCTTCAGTTCACCAGTGGCTTCCTTGAGGTCGGCGCGCAGGGTGTCGGCCTCGGCCTCAAGGTCGATCTGGCTGAGCATCTCACGAATGGCTTCGGCACCGATGTTCGCCTGAAAGGCGTCGGCACCATAGGAGTCCTGCGCGTCGAGGAATTCTTCCTCGGTCATCAGCTGGCCGTAGGTAAGATCCGTCAAGCCGGGCTCGATCACAACGTAGTTCTCAAAGTAGAGAATCCGCTCAAGATCACGGAGGGTCATGTCCAACATCAGGCCGATGCGGGACGGCAGAGACTTGAGGAACCAGATGTGGGCGACGGGGGAGGCAAGCTCGATATGGCCCATGCGCTCGCGCCGGACCTTTTGGAGCGTGACTTCCACGCCGCATTTCTCGCAGACGACGCCGCGATACTTCATGCGTTTGTACTTACCGCACAGGCATTCGTAATCCTTGATCGGCCCAAAGATACGGGCACAGAACAGGCCATCCCGCTCGGGCTTAAAGGTCCGGTAGTTGATCGTCTCGGGCTTTTTGATCTCGCCGAAGGACCAGCTGAGGATGCGCTCGGGCGACGCGAGCGAGACCTTGATCTCGTCGAACGTCTTGGCGGGCGTCAGCGGGTTGAACGGGTTGTTGGTCAGTTCCTGGTTCATTCAGTTACCTCGAAGGTTCGGGTTTGGAGGGGAACCCCAGAGCCAAAATTCTTCGCGAAGAATTTTCAGGCCCCGGGACGTAGCGCAGGAATTTTCGCGAAAATTCCTACTCATCCACCTCCGCATCCAGGAGTTCCATGTTGAGGCCCAGACCCCGGACCTCCTTGACGAGAACGTTGAACGATTCCGGCACGCCGGCCTCGAAATTGTCCTCACCCTTGACGATGCTTTCGTAGACCTTGGTCCGGCCAGCCACGTCATCGGACTTCACCGTCAGCATTTCCTGCAGGGTGTAGGCCGCGCCGTATGCTTCAAGCGCCCAGACTTCCATTTCACCAAAGCGCTGACCACCGAATTGCGCTTTACCACCCAGCGGCTGCTGGGTCACAAGCGAGTACGGACCGGTCGAGCGAGCGTGGATCTTGTCGTCCACAAGGTGATGCAGCTTGAGCAAGTACTTCACACCCACAGTGACAGGGCGCGAGAACTTCTCGCCGGTGCGACCATCGAACAAGATGGACTGACCCGATGTATCGAACCCGGCCTTGCGCAGGCTTTCGTTCACATCGGCCTCTTTCGCCCCATCAAAGACCGGAGTCGCAATCGGCACACCGCGCGTTACCGTGCCCGCCGCTTCAACCAGACGATCTTCGTCCATGCCAGCGATGCCCTCTTCATAAACGTCATCGCCGTAGGCAATGCGCATGGCTTCGCGAACCGGGGTCAAATCCCCGGAGCGGCGATACTCGGACAGCGCATCATCGACCTGGAGACCCAGACCGCGTGCCGCCCAACCCATGTGCGTCTCAAGGATCTGACCGACGTTCATGCGCGACGGCACGCCCAGCGGGTTCAGACAGAAGTCGACCGGGGTTCCGTCGGCGAGGAACGGCATGTCCTCCATCGGCACAACTTTCGAAATCACGCCCTTGTTGCCGTGACGACCGGCCATCTTGTCGCCGGGCTGCAGCTTGCGCTTCACAGCCACAAAGACTTTGACCATCTTCATCACACCCGGAGGCAGGTCATCGCCGCGGCGCACTTTTTCCACCTTGTCTTCAAAGCGATGCTCGAGCGTACGCTTCTGGACCTCATACTGTTCGTTTAGGGCCTCCACGATCTTGGCATCGTCTTCGTCAGCAAGGGCAAGCTGCCACCACTGGCCACGGCTCAACTCGGAGACGCTTTCTTCGGTGATCACCGAACCAGCCTTGAACCCGCGGGGGCCCTTCACCGCCGCCTTGCCTTCGATCATCGACCAGAGGCGGGCATAGATATTGCGGTCCAGGATCGCAAGTTCGTCGTCGCGGTCACGGGCCAGACGCTCGACTTCTTCCCGCTCGATCTGCAAGGCACGCTCATCCTTGTCGACGCCGTGCCGGTTGAACACCCGCACTTCGACGATCGTCCCGAAGTCACCCGGCGGCAGACGCAGCGAGGTGTCGCGCACGTCAGAGGCCTTTTCGCCAAAGATCGCACGAAGCAGCTTTTCTTCGGGTGTCATCGGGCTTTCGCCCTTGGGGGTGATCTTGCCCACCAAGATATCGCCGGGGCCAACTTCGGCACCGATGTAGACAATGCCAGCCTCGTCGAGGTTGCGCAGCGCCTCTTCCCCCACGTTGGGGATATCCCGGGTGATTTCTTCCGGCCCAAGCTTGGTGTCCCGTGCAGCCACTTCGAATTCGTCAATGTGGATCGAGGTGAACACGTCGTCCCGGGTGATCCGCTCGGAGATCAGGATCGAGTCTTCGTAGTTGTAGCCATTCCACGGCATGAAGGCGACGACGACGTTCTTGCCAAGCGCCAGTTCCCCCATATCGGTGGATGGACCATCAGCGATGACCTCGCCCTTCGTGACCAGATCGCCGACCTTCACCAGCGGACGCTGGTTGATGCAGGTGTTCTGGTTGGACCGTTGGAACTTGCGCATCCGGTAGATGTCAACGCCAGCGTCGCCAAGCTCCAGGTCCGAAGTCGCTCGGATCACGATACGCTGAGCATCGACCTGGTCGATGATCCCGCCTCGGCGCGCCATGATGGCTGCGCCGGAATCACGGGCAACCACTTCTTCGATACCGGTGCCGACAAGCGGCGCCTCGGCCTGCAGAAGCGGCACGGCCTGACGTTGCATGTTCGATCCCATCAGGGCGCGGTTCGCGTCGTCATTCTCAAGGAACGGAATCAGCGATGCAGCAACAGAGACAAGCTGCTTTGGGCTGACATCGATCAGATCGACGCTGGCACGCGGGGCCAGCATGTAATCACCTGACTGACGGGTCGACACCAGATCATTGGCGAATGAGCCATCGTCGTTCATCTTGGCGTTGGCCTGAGCGACGGTGTGGCGCATCTCTTCAGTGGCGGACATGTACTGGACTTCGTCCGTCACCTTGCCGTCGACGACCTTGCGATACGGTGTCTCGATGAAGCCGTACTTGTTGACCCGGGCAAAGGTTGCAAGGCTGTTGATAAGGCCGATGTTCGGGCCTTCGGGCGTTTCAATCGGGCACATCCGGCCGTAGTGTGTGGGGTGCACGTCGCGCACCTCAAAGCCGGCACGTTCGCGGGTCAGACCGCCCGGCCCAAGCGCCGACAGGCGGCGTTTGTGTGTCACTTCGGACAGCGGGTTGGTCTGGTCCATGAACTGGGACAGCTGGGACGAGCCAAAGAACTCGCGCACCGCAGCGGCGGCGGGCTTGGCGTTGATCAGGTCCTGCGGCATGACCGTGTCGATTTCGACCGAGCTCATCCGCTCTTTGATGGCGCGCTCCATACGGAGCAGACCGACGCGGTACTGGTTCTCCATCAACTCGCCCACAGACCGGACCCGGCGGTTGCCGAGGTGGTCGATATCGTCGATGTCGCCCTTGCCGTCGCGCAGTTCGACCAGCGCCTTGATGCAGGCGACGATGTCTTCGCTGCGAAGGGTGCGTTGGGTGTCTTCGGCATCCAGATCAAGACGCATGTTCATCTTGACCCGGCCAACAGCGGACAGGTCGTAACGCTCGCTATCGAAGAAAAGGGTGTCAAAGAGGTTCGACGCGGCGTCAACGGTCGGCGGCTCACCTGGGCGCATGACGCGGTAGATGTCCATGAGCGCGGTCTCGCGGCTCATGTTCTTGTCCGACGCCATGGTGTTGCGGATGTACGGACCGACGTTGATGTTGTCGATGTCAAGAACCGGGATCGTGGTGACGCCAGCGTCCATCAACTCACGCAGGGTGCCGCCGATGATCTCACCATCCTTGTCCATCTCGAGGGTCAGCTCATCGCCAGCCTCGACATAAATTGCGCCGGTCTCTTCGTTGATGATGTCACGGGCGACGAACTTGCCAACGATCTGGCGGAACGGCACCAGCAGGTTCTTGACCTTGCCTTCGTCGATCAGCTTCTTGACAGTCCGGGGGGTAACTTTTTCTCCGGCCGAAGCGATGACTTCGCCCGAGGCCGCATCGACGAGGTCGTATGTCGGACGGGTGCCACGCACGCGCTCGGGGAAGAACTTGGTGACCCAGCCATTGGCCTTCTTGTCGAAGTCAAAGTCGATGGTGGTGTAATAGGCGTTCATGATCGCCTCCTGATCCATGCCCAAGGCATAGAGCAGGGTCGTCACCGGCAGTTTCCGGCGACGGTCGATACGAGCGAACACAAGGTCCTTGGCGTCGAATTCGAAGTCGAGCCAGGAGCCACGGTAAGGAATAATGCGGCAGGCAAACAGCAGCTTGCCCGAGGAGTGAGTCTTGCCCTTGTCGTGGTCAAAGAACACGCCGGGCGAACGGTGCATCTGGGAAACAATGACCCGTTCCGTCCCGTTCACAATGAACGTGCCGTTATGCGTCATCAGGGGCATGTCGCCCATAAAGACGTCTTGCTCCTTGATGTCCTTGACGGACTTGGCTCCGGTGTCCTCATCGACATCGAACACGATCAGGCGCAATGTCACTTTGAGCGGGGCGCTGTAGGTCATGTCGCGCTGTTGGCACTCTTCGACGTCGTACTTCGGCTTTTCCAGCTCGTATTTGACGAATTCAAGAACGGCCGTCTCGTTGAAATCCTTGATCGGAAACACCGACTGGAAGACACCCTTGATGCCTTCGCCATCCATCGGATCAGGCATGTCGCCGGATCGCAGGAACAGGTCGTAGGAGGATTTCTGAACTTCAATGAGGTTCGGCATCTCCAGAACTTCGCGGATTTTGCCGTAGTATTTCCGAAGGCGTTTTTGGCCGAGGAAGGACGTTGCCATGTGCGTCGTCACCTTTCACATCTCTGGTATCGCGCGCCGCTGGGGCTGCGGCGGGGACACATCTGAGAACGGGAATTCCAGAGCCTATTCATGGTGCCCGTCCCACCGGACACCTCCCGACCCTTGGAACCTACCCAAGAGGATGGTCGGACGACCGCCCTCTAAGACAGGTTCGGCTGGGATCGCACGTTGCGAACCCAGCCCTTGTCTTGTTTGGCGCGTGACCCGGCCAACCCTACCAATAGTAAGGTTGCCCCATGCCCGCACCTTTGCCTTAGGCCAGTTCGACCTTGGCGCCAGCTGCTTCCAGCTTGGCTTTGATCTCTTCGGCTTCTGCCTTGGGCGCGCCTTCTTTGACCTTGCCACCAGCTTCGACCAGATCCTTGGCTTCTTTCAGGCCAAGACCGGTGATCGCACGGACCTCTTTGATCACGTTGATCTTCTGAGCGCCGGCATCTTTCAGCACGACGTCAAATTCGGTCTTTTCTTCAGCAGCCTCTGCGCCAGCGGCGGCAGGACCGGCCATCATGACGGCGCCACCGGCAGCCGGCTCGATGCCGTATTCGTCCTTGAGGATCGTCTTGAGTTCTTGTGCTTCGAGCAGCGTGAGGTTCACGATCTCTTCAGCCAGTTTTTTCAGATCAGCCATTTTGATGCTTTCCGTTCGTTTGATATGTGTTCCAACGTCAGGGGTTCAACCCCCGCGAGGCAGCTCGGTCGCTTATGCAGCCTTCTCTTCGATGGTCGAAAGAATGCTCGCGATGTTCGAAGCAGGTGCGCCAATGGCCCCAGCAAGGTTCGAAGCAGGCGCGCCAATGCAACCGACGATCGAAGCAATGAGCTCCTCACGCGACGGCATCGATGCGACGACTTTCACCCCGGCAGGGTCAAGTGCCGACGAGCCCATTGCCCCACCCAGCACAACGAGCTTGTCGTTGGTCTGTGCGTAAGCATCGATCACCTTGGCGGCAGCCACGGGATCTTCGGAATAGGCAAGTACGGTCATGCCCGTCAGGTAAGAGCCAATGCTTTCGCATGGCTTTCCTTCAAGGGCGATCTTGGCGAGCTTGTTCTTGGCAACGCGCACGGACCCACCAGCTTCGCGCATTTTGCCGCGCAGGTCCTGCATTTGAGCAACCGTCATGCCTTCGTAGTGTGCAACCACTACGACGCCAGAGCTTTCGAAGATCTGGCCGAGTTCCTCGACCAGTTTTTCTTTCTGGGCTCTATCCACAGTTTCACTCCAAGTAGTGGGGCTCGATATAACACCGACCCCCGGCTCAGTTGGGCCGGACATAGTCCGACCGTTCGGGTCCTTGTTACGGGTCTGAGCCTTAACCAAGCGAGGACTGTGCCCCTATCGGTATGACTGATCCCGTCTCGGGCAGGATTTACGATCGTTGAATTGATCACCCACCGTCTCGGACGAAACGCAAAAGAGCACGTGACGAATCGCGCGCTCTCCTGCTCGGCGGTTACTATCGAGAGCGAGCAGGATTTCCAAGCCCCAAATTCCAGAATGTCGGCGACCTGCTCGACAAAATCCTTCCGCGGGCACTTGATCGGTCCGGCTAAATGAGGGGGAAAGCCTGAACAGGTCGTCCTTGTCGGACGGTGCGGCCGAAAGCCAAAAGGGGCAGCGCCGTCGCGCCGCCCCTCTCTTGGGTGGTCTTCTGTAAGGTGGGTTCAAACTCACCTTACGTCCATTCCATTCAGTTTCCGGTGGCCGAGCTGAGGTCAACCGAAACGCCAGGGCCCATTGTCGAGCTGACGCAGACCTTCTTCATGTAGGTGCCTTTGGCACCCGTCGGCTTTGCCTTGGCAACCGCGTCGACGAAAGCCAAGATGTTCTCTTCCAAGGCTTTCGCATCGAAGCTGGCCTTACCAACGCCGGCATGGATGACGCCGGCCTTCTCTGCCTTGAACTGAACCTGTCCGCCTTTGGCTGCGGTAACAGCCTCGGCTACGTCCATGGTAACGGTGCCGATCTTTGGGTTAGGCATCAGGTTGCGGGGGCCAAGGATCTTACCGAGACGACCAACGATGGGCATCATGTCCGGAGTGGCAATGCAACGATCGAAGTCGATCTTGCCGCTTTGGATGGCTTCCATCAGGTCCTCAGCACCAACGATATCAGCGCCGGCTGCAGTCGCTTCATCAGCCTTGGGCCCACGGGCAAAGACAGCGACGCGAACGGTCTTGCCGGTGCCATTGGGCAGGTTGACAGTGCCGCGAACCATCTGGTCCGCGTGACGGGGATCAACGCCAAGGTTCATCGAAATTTCGATGGTCTCGTCGAACTTGGCAGTCGCGTTCGACTTGATCAGCGAAACGGCTTCAGACAGAGCCAGAAGCTCTTTTCCTGCAACGGCCTCGCGTGCGGCGCGGGTGCGCTTTCCAAACTTTGCCATTACTTCACCTCGATGCCCATGGACCGGGCGGAGCCCAGTACGGTCTGCATTGCACCCTCGATGCTGGTCGCATTGAGGTCCTTCATCTTGGCTTCGGCAATTTCACGCACCTGTGCGATCGTCACAGTCCCAGCAACGATCTTGCCCGGCTGCGGAGAGCCTTGGGGACGGGCGCGCTTGCCCACCGGCTTGAGACCGGCAGCCTTCTTGAGGAAGTACGACGCGGGCGGGGACTTGGTGTCGATCGAGAACGACTTGTCCTGGTAGTAGGTGATCACGGTTGGGATCGGCGAGCCGGGCTCCATGTCTGCGGTCTTGGCGTTGAAGGCCTTGCAGAATTCCATGATGTTGATGCCGCGCTGACCCAGAGCAGGACCGACGGGTGGGGAGGGGTTAGCTTGCCCGGCTTTCACCTGCAGCTTGAGCTGACCCATTACTTTCTTGGCCATTAGGGCCTCCTGTTTCATAGGTAAGGTGGGTCATGACCCACCTTACGTCCAACGACCGCAGGGCGCGCCCCTTGGTCCTTCGGGCTGAACGGATGTTCATCCCAGTTGCGTGGTCCGGTTCAGCAGCCGCGGTTGCCTTGCCTCCCACGGACCCCATTTCTGGGGCCGTTCCGTCAGGTCATTGTTTGACGACCTGCGTGAATTCCAGTTCGACCGGGGTGGCCCGGCCAAAGATCGACACCGTCACCTTCAGGCGCTGGTTGTCTTCGTCGACTTCCTCGACCATGCCATCGAAATCCTCGAACGGACCGTCCGCAACCTTGACCTTCTCGCCGATCTCGAAATGGATGAGGGTGCGTGGGCTTTCTTCGCCCTCCTGCACACGGCCAAGGATCGCCTGCACTTCAGCATCGCGCATCGGCATCGGGCGACCTTGCGGCCCCAGAAAACCAGTGACCCGGTTGATCTGGGAAATCAGGTGATAGCCCTCGTCCGACATTTCCATATGAACAAGCACGTACCCCGGCATAAACCGACGCTCAGCCTGGACCTTTTTGCCCCGGCGAACCTCGATCACTTCTTCCGTAGGGACCAGAACTTCGTCGATCTGATCCTCAAGGCCCTGCTCGGCCACCTTGGTGCGGATCTGCTCAGCGATCTTCTTTTCGAAGTTCGACAGAACGCTCACCGAATACCACCGCTTCGCCATTCTATGGGCCCTTTACGCGCAAGCCCCCAAAGGGGACCTCATAATTCCAGTCTTTTTGGCGCCGAATGCGCCTGCCCCAAACAAGAAAACGGCGCGCAACAAGGGAATCGCCGCACGCCCGCCCGGGAAGTTCGTGGCTCATACGCCCCTTGGCACCCGAATTCAAGGCCCGCTTGCGACGACGAACCTCCCAACTCCGTGGGGTCCTAGCTTCCGAAGAATGCCAGAACCGCCGTCAGGCCAGACCTGATCCCCAGATCGACCAGCGAAAAGAACACCGCCGCAAGAGCAGCAAGAAAGAAAACCATAATGGTGGTCAGGGTCACTTCACGCCGGGTTGGCCAAACCACCTTTGCAATCTCTGCGCGGGTTTCACGGACAAATTGAACTGGGTTGGTGCGGGCCATGGGACATACCTTATCGGGACTGAGGGGCGACATACGACCCTCCCGAACGGAATTCAAGGGACTTGGGTGGGCGAAACGGGATTGTGGCCACCATCGGTACCGGTCATGGCCGGCAATAGAAGGTGGCAGGGGCAGCAGGGCTTGAACCCGCGACCTACGGTTTTGGAGACCGTCGCTCTACCAACTGAGCTATACCCCTACTGGTGGCCGGGATTAGCCCGGAACGGCACCGGGATCAAGGGGTTTCCGGCCCTTGCGTATGCCCTTGAAAGCGCCAGTATGTCCTCGCCCGAACCCGGAGTTTGCCGATGTCCCTTGCGAGCAAGAACCGCACCTCGCCCATCTTAGAGAGCTTTGGAATCGGGCTGGCTGCGCGGCTGATCGCTGGTTGGATTCGGTTGTGTCAGGCTACATCCCGCTGGGAAGTCACTGGACTGGACGCCGCCGATGCCGCGATGGCCGAGGGGCCCATTGTTGCAATCATCTGGCACGAGTGTTCCCTGATGGCCCCGGCCCATTGGCCACGAAAGAACGGGAAGGTCACGACGCTGAGCGATCCTTCGCCGATTGGCCGGGTATCGGCCACGGTCCAGGGTCGACTTGGCATGGCCTCGACCGGGGTGCCGGCAAAGGGCGGTGCAGTGGCAGCGACACGCGAGGTTTTGCGCCGACTGCGTGCGGGCGAAAGCGTCGGCCTGACCGGCGATGGGCCTGTCGGCCCCGCACGGGTACTGAACGCAGCGCCGCTGGAATGGGCGCGGGCGGCAGGGGTGCCTGTCTTCACCTACGCCTACGCCATGTCGCGCCAACGAAGGCTGAAAACCTGGGATCGAATGATCCTGCCGATGCCATTCTCTCGCGGAGCGGTGGTCTACGCCCGCGTGCTGGACCCCTTGCCCCGGCGAATGGCGCCCGACGACATGGCAGCAGCACAAGAGCGACTTGCAGCCGCGATGACAGGCGCCGTGGCAGAGGCTGAGAGACGGGTGAGGTAAGGTGGGTTCAAACCCACCTTACGGCAGCATTTCCGTGCAAGCCGTTATGTCTAAAGGCGTCACGCCCCCAGACAAGATAAAAGGGCGGAGGTTTCCCCACGCCCTTCACTTTTTCCATGACCTGTGAGCCGCTAGCGGGGATTGGCTTTGCAACCTTCCCCTGTGGCGTTACCCACACACAGGCGTCATCTTAACGTCTTAGGCGATGATCTTGGACACCACGCCGGCGCCGACGGTGCGGCCACCTTCGCGGATGGCAAAGCGCAGACCGTCTTCCATTGCGATCGGTGCGATCAGCTCAACCGTGAACTTCAGGTTGTCGCCCGGCATCACCATCTCGGTGCCGGCGGGCAGCTCGACCGTGCCGGTCACGTCCGTCGTGCGGAAGTAGAACTGGGGACGGTAGTTGGCGAAGAACGGCGTGTGACGGCCACCCTCTTCCTTGGTCAGAATGTAGGCCTCGGCCTCAAACTTGGTGTGCGGTGCAACCGACTTGGGCTTGCACAGAACCTGACCACGCTCAACGCCGTCACGCTCGATGCCGCGCAGCAGAACGCCGACGTTGTCGCCAGCTTCACCACGGTCCAGCAGCTTGCGGAACATCTCGACACCGGTACAGGTGGTGGTCTTGGTGTCCTTGATGCCGACGATCTCGATGCTGTCGCCAACGTTGATCACGCCACGCTCGATCCGGCCGGTCACAACCGTACCACGGCCAGAGATCGAGAACACGTCCTCGATCGGCATCAGGAACGGCTGGTCCACGGCGCGGGCCGGGGTCGGGATGTACTCGTCAACAGCGGCCAGAAGCGCGCGGATCGAGTTCTCGCCGATCTCGGCATCGCGGCCTTCCAGAGCGGCAAGAGCCGAACCGGGGATCACGGGGATGTCGTCGCCGGGGTACTCGTAAGAGGACAGCAGCTCGCGGATCTCCATTTCCACCAGCTCCAGAAGCTCGGCGTCGTCAACCTGGTCGACCTTGTTCATGTAGACGACCATGTAGGGGATGCCCACCTGACGACCAAGCAGGATGTGCTCGCGGGTCTGCGGCATCGGGCCGTCGGCAGCGTTCACAACAAGGATCGCGCCGTCCATCTGGGCCGCACCGGTGATCATGTTCTTGACGTAGTCGGCGTGGCCGGGGCAGTCGACGTGCGCGTAGTGACGCGTCTCGGTCTCGTACTCGACGTGAGCCGTCGAGATCGTGATCCCGCGAGCCCGCTCTTCGGGCGCCGCATCGATCGCGTCGTAGGCTTTGAAGTCGCCAAAGTACTTCGTGATCGCCGCTGTCAGCGTCGTCTTGCCATGGTCAACGTGACCGATCGTGCCAATGTTAACGTGCGGCTTGTTGCGTTCAAACTTTGCCTTCGCCATG
>Ga0209652_1001050_pt1 | contig 22744 bp, 20 predicted proteins | sample SaaInl74LU_5_DNA_FD_184641 | JGI IMG/M metagenome (GOLD analysis project Ga0209652, IMG submission 184641) | Marine microbial communities from expanding oxygen minimum zones in the Saanich Inlet - ESP_74LU_5_DNA (SPAdes) (version 2) | ecosystem: Environmental > Aquatic > Marine > Intertidal zone... | reverse complement strand
TTTGTTCGCCCGAACAAGTTGCGCCGCAGCACTTTACAAATGCGGCCGAGGCGGTGGTCCGGCTTAGGGCGCTTTATGATGAAGCAGTGGAATTTCTGTGCGCCCATTTCGAAGCCAGTCTGACTGGTGAAAGCCCCATCCAACGGTTCCGCGCGTTCTACCCAGAAATCAGACTGCATTCGACAAGCTTCGCGCAGGCGGACAGTCGCCTGTCGTTTGGTCACGTACCAAGTCCGGGTATCTACGCGACGACAGTGACGCGGCCTGATTTGTTTGCTAGCTACCTTGAACAGCAGATCGATCTTTTGCTGACCAATCACGGCGGCGAGGTTGAAATTGGAACGTCCCAAACGCCGATGCCCGTCCATTTTGCTGTCGCTAACAAAGGTGGGCTGAATGTCCCCCAAGACGGGGCGGTCAAGTTTACTCTGCGCGATGTTTTTGATGTTCCAGATTTGTCGACAACCAATGATGACATCGTAAACGGCCTTGGCTTTACTTATGAAGATGGGGCAATGCCCCTTGCGCCGTTCACTGCGCAACGGGTGGATTATTCGCTGGCTCGGCTTTCCCATTACACGGCTACGGACCCCGGCCATTTTCAGAACCATGTCCTGTTTACGAACTATCAGTTTTACGTCGAGGAGTTTGAAGCCTACGCCCGCGAAATGCTGCGCGATCCTGCAAGTGGCTATACCGCATTTGTTGGTCCCGGTAATGACGTGATTACGGACCCCGATACGGCCTGCACACCGCCTGCGAAGCTGCCGCAGATGCCAACGTACCATCTTAAGCGTGCCGGTGGCGGTGGGATTACTTTGGTCAATATTGGGGTGGGTCCGTCCAATGCAAAGACGGCCACGGATCATATCGCAGTGCTGCGCCCGCATGCGTGGCTAATGGTTGGTCACTGTGCGGGTTTGCGAAATTCCCAAGCCTTGGGTGACTTTGTGCTGGCCCATGCGTATCTGCGCGAAGACAAAGTGCTGGATGATGATTTGCCTGTTTGGGTGCCCATTCCACCGCTGGCCGAAATTCAGATCGCGCTGGAAAAAGCTGTGGCACAGGTCACGAAGCTTGAAGGCTATGACCTAAAACAAATCATGCGCACAGGAACGGTTGCCAGCCTTGATAACCGTAACTGGGAACTGCGCGATCAAGAAGGTCCGGTTCAGCGCCTTTCGCAGTCGCGGGCAGTCGCGCTTGATATGGAAAGTGCAACAATTGCCGCTAACGGTTTCCGCTTCCGTGTGCCGTATGGGACGCTGCTGTGCGTTTCGGATAAACCGCTGCACGGGGAGTTGAAATTGCCAGGAATGGCCTCTGATTTCTACACAACTCAGGTCGCACGGCACCTCATGATTGGTATTCGCGCGATGGAATACTTGCGCGATATGCCACTTGAACGCATCCATTCACGCAAGCTCCGGAGCTTTGAAGAGACCGCATTCTTGTAAAATAGGCGAAAAAAGGCGGTTTTTTGCGGTTTTTCCAATCACAAAGAGTTGTGTGGGGACACTATATACCGTTAGATTACGCCCATGAGGCCCAAAATCGGGCGGAATGAGGAGACCTGTAAAATGGCGAAACCAATGACAAAGACCCAACTCGTAGCAGCACTTGCTGAGGAAATGGGCGTAGACAAGAAATCTGCTGGCGGCGCGCTTGAAGCGGTTGTTTCGCTTATTACACGCGAAGTAAGTGCTGGTGGCGCTGTGACACTTCCAGGCGTTGGCAAAATCTATTGCCGCGAGCGTCCAGAGCGTATGGTGCGCAACCCAGCCACTGGCGAAATGCTGAAAAAAGATGCGGATAAAGTTGTCAAAATGACAATCGCTAAAGCGCTGAAAGACAGCGTTAACGGCTAAGTCGACCACAGACTTTATCGTGAATAGAGGGGTCGCCAAGATGCGGCCCCTTTTTAGTTTCGGCCCTATTGCATCAGGAGTGTAGCAGCGTGGATCTACGTTCGGTTTTTCTGGGGCTGTCTTTTGCCCTGATGTGGTCGTCGGCGTTTGCATCTGCGCGCATCATCGTTCTTGAGGCGCCGCCCCTCATGGCGCTGTCGTTGCGTTTTTTCATTTCCGGAACGGTTGCTGTCGGCATTGCGTTGCTGCTCAAACAAAGCTGGCGGCTGACTAAGGCGCAGTGGCGCGCGATTGTTGTTTTTGGATTATGCCAGAATGCCCTGTATTTGGGTCTGAATTTTATCGCAATGCAAACGGTTCAAGCGTCTATTGCCGCGATCATCGCGTCTACCATGCCTCTTTTGGTCGCTCTGGTTGGGTGGGTATTTTTGCGCCAGCGTCTGCCTATTGTTGCGTTGCTTGGCTTGGTCACGGGCCTCGTCGGTGTTCTGGTTATCATGGTGCCACGGCTGCAAGGCGGGCTTGATCCGTGGGGTGTTTTGCTGTGTGTGCTGGGTGTGGCGTCCCTGACGATTGCGACACTATCGGTCCGTAACGCGGTTTCCAGTGGGCAGGTTTTGATGATTGTGGGGCTTCAGATGCTTGTGGGCTCTGCCGCGCTTACTGTGCCTGCGCTGCTTTTTGAAACGTGGAATGTCACGATCACCCCGCTTCTTGCCGGCGCATTTAGTTACACGACCCTTGTGCCCGGTTTGGCGGCGACGGTAATTTGGTTCGTCTTGGTCAGCCGGATTGGTGCTGTGCGCGCCGCGACTTTCCATTTTCTTAACCCGTTTTTTGGTGTCGCATTGGCAGCAGTTTTGCTGGGGGAACAGATAGGGTTGATCGACGTTCTTGGCGTTGCCATTATCGCTGCAGGAATTTTTGCTGTGCAGGTGTCAAAGCAAACTAAGTAGAGGGTTACGAGTATGAAAGTTTCGTGGGTGGCGTTGGGTTTGTGTTTGGCCGCATCCGTGGTGCAGGCGCGGGGTCTTGAATATCAGCCTCGCCTGGACCGAGATAAGCTGTCGCAAGGCGCAACCGTGTTACTCGATTTTCGGACCGATTGGTGCATCGCTTGTGCGCGGCACGCGTCCATCATTGATACGCTCAAAGAGCAAAATCCAGCTTTACGCGCGGCTATCACCTACATTGTTGTGGACTACGATACCTACGGTGAATCGGGTATGGCTGAGAAACGCCGGGTAACACAAAACGGCACACTTTTGCTGTTACGTGGAAGTCGCGAGCTTGGCCGCGTTGAGGGCGCAGTGATGAACGACAGCGCCATTAAGGAACTGCTGGAACTGTCTCTTGATTAGCTTTCCTTAACCGATTGTGCCGCGATTGCCGCCGGTTTGGCCACGGTGCAGCAACATATGATCCAGCATCACACATGCCATCATGGCTTCGCCGACAGGAACCGCACGGATGCCAACACACGGGTCGTGACGGCCCTTGGTGATGATCTCGGTTTCTTCACCGGCTTTTGTAATTGTTTTGCGCGGCGACAAGATGGAGGAAGTCGGCTTAACGGCGAAACGTACCACGACATCTTGACCCGTGCTGATCCCACCAAGGATACCACCGGCGTGGTTGCTTGAATACTCTGGCCCGTTCGGGCCCATGAAAATCTCGTCCGCATTGTCGCGTCCGGTAAGTACGGCGGCAGCCATCCCCTCACCAATTTCAACGCCCTTGACCGCGTTGATCGACATCATTGCTGCGGCTAAATCTGTATCAAGTTTGCCGTAAACAGGTGCACCAAGGCCAGCGGGAACATTGCGTGCAACCACTTCAATGATTGCTCCGACGCTGTTGTGATCGTCTTTACGCAACCATGTGAGGTAGTCTTCCCACTCTTTCGCGGCATCTGCATCAGGGCACCAAAAGTCGTTTTGCCCAATCGCATCCCAGTCAAACTTTGCGCGATCAATTTTCTTCTCGCCCATCTGAACCATGTAGCCCGTCACAGACATATCAGGGGCCATCGCCTTAATCGCCTCACGCGCGACACCACCCGCAGCAACGCGTGACGCGGTCTCGCGCGCGCTTGATCGCCCACCCCCACGGTAATCGCGGATGCCGTATTTTTGCCAATAGGTAATATCTGCATGGCCGGGGCGGAACTTTTCAACGATATCGCCATAATCGCGCGACCGTTGATCCGTGTTGCGGATCATCAGCTGGATTGGCGTACCGGTTGTTTGGCCCTCGAAAACGCCAGATAGAATTTCTACTGCGTCCGGTTCTTGGCGTTGTGTGGTGTTTTTGTTTTGGCCGGGTTTGCGCTTGTCCAACCAATGTTGAAGCATTTCCGGCGTTACGGGCACTTGGGGTGGGCAGCCGTCAACAGTAGCACCCAAGGCAGGGCCGTGGCTCTCGCCCCAAGTTGTCACGCGGAACAAATGTCCAAAGCTGTTCATGCTCATCGGTGGTGCACTCCCCTTTTGAGATTGCATAAAGTGCGGGCGGCTTGGCCTCAAGTGGCGCCCAAAGAAAAACGCCCCATCACGGTGGACGGGGCGTTAAATTCGTAAAACCTAATTGATAGGCTTATGTAGACTTTTTGCCCTTTGCTGCCGCCCACAAACGCTTGTTTGTGAGGTAAAGCAGGACTGAAAGCACAGACAAGAAGATCAGGCCGGTAAGACCTGCTTGCTTGCGCGCCATCATTTTGGGCTCGGCTGTCCACATCAAGAACGCAGACACGTCCTGAGCGATGTCTTCCAACTCGGTTGATGCATCTTCGTCTGCGAATTCAACATCATCACCGTAAAGAGGGGGCGCCATTGAAATCCAGCCGCCCGGGAAGGCAGTGTTTTCATAAAGGATGGTGCCCGCTTCTTCTTTTTCCTCACCGGTGTAGCCAGCCAAGAGAGACGCAATGTACTCTGGGCCGCCCATGCCGTTGATAAGCTGGCTGATGCCTGTACCCGCAGGGCCGTGGAAGCCAGCGCGCGCTTTTGCCATCAAGGACAAGTCAGGTGCGTTAGCCAGTGCGGATGCTGGGAATTTGTCGGCAGGCGTCGCAGAACGGAAATCATCGATAGCGGCATCAAAGACTTCATATTCTTCGGCGTACGCAAACACCTGATCTTCAGGAAGCGCAGGACCACCGTCGTCAGATAAGTTACGGAAAGAGACGTATTTCAAACCGTGACAAGCTGCGCAGATTTCAGTGTAAACCTGAAGGCCGCGCTGAAGTTGGTTCTGGTCAAACGAGCCTGTCAGACCTTCAAATGAAAACGCGTAGTTTTCAATTTTTGCGTCTGATCCACCAGCAGCAAGCGCGCCACCGGCCGAAAGGCCGAGGGCAACTGCTGTGGTAAGGGCGAGTTTCTTCAACATTGGGTAGTCCTTTCTCACTCGGCTGGTGTGGCTACTGCATCCGCAGCGCCATCTTTTTTGCCGTAGTGGGCATTGAAGTCGTCTTCGATTGTTGTTGGCGGTGTCATCGGTTTCTCGATGATGCCAAGCAACGGCAGAATGACGAGGAAGTAAGCGAACCAGTATGTCGACGCGATAAGCGAGATGACATCATATGGGAATTCAGCGGGGCGTGCACCCACCCACATCAGCACGAAGAAGTCGACAACCAGAAGGCCAAACCACCATTTGAACATTGGGCGGTAGCGGCCAGAGCGGACTGATGATGTGTCCAACCATGGTGCCAATGCCATCACAGCGATCGCACCAAACATGGCCAGAACACCGAAGAACTTCGCATCAACAATGCCGAATGTTACGAAATCAGCCAACTGCACAACCCATACTTCCGCTGTGAAGGCGCGTAGGATTGCGTAGAATGGCAAGAAGTACCACTCGGGAACGATGTGCGCAGGTGTGACCAGCGCGTTCGCTTCAATGTAGTTGTCTGGGTGGCCAAGGTAGTTGGGCATGAAGCCAACAACTGCCATGAACACAACCAGCACAATTGCCAGTGCGAACAAGTCTTTGATCACAAAATATGGCCAGAAGGGGAGTGTGTCCCGCTCTGCTTCTTCTTTGGATGTGCGACGTACTTCAACACCAGTTGGGTTGTTGTTGCCAGTTGTGTGGAACGCCCAAATGTGAACGATCACCAGACCGGCAATGATAAACGGCATGAGGTAGTGCAGGCTGAAGAAGCGGTTCAGCGCAGGCTGACCAACAGCGGATGCACCAAGCAACCATGTTTGAATGCTTTCACCAACGAATGGGATCGCACCGAACAGACCAGTGATAACTGCCGTACCGTGGAACGACATTTGGCCCCAAGGAAGAACGTAACCCATGAATGCTGTACCCATCATCAACAGGTAGATCAGCATGCCGATGATCCATGTCACCTCACGTGGCGCTTTGTACGAGCCATAGTATAGGCCACGGAAAATGTGGGCATATACAGCGACAAAAAACAGCGACGCACCGTTCATGTGGAAATAGCGGATCATGTGGCCGCCGTTCACGTCACGCATGATGTGCTCAACAGATGCAAACGCCATATCAACGTGCGGTACATAGTGCATAACCAGCACGATGCCGGTGATGATTTGAAGTGCCAGAGTAAACGTCAGAACGATACCCCAGATCCACATCCAGTTAAGGTTCTTTGGTGTGGGAAGCATCAGCGTGTCATAAAGCAGGCCTACAACGGGAAGGCGCTTGTGCAGCCATTTCTGGCCGTCTGACTTTGGTTCATAGTGGTCGTGTGGAATTCCAGACATATGGTATCTCCCTTAACCGAGTTGGATTGTTGTTTCGTCGACAAACGATGCCGTTGGAACAGGCAAGTTGCGTGGCGCTGGACCCTTACGGATACGGCCTGCGGTGTCATAGTGTGAACCGTGGCATGGGCAGAACCAGCCGTTGAACTCACCAGCACCGTCGCCAAGAGGCACACAACCAAGGTGGGTACAAACGCCCATCATGACCAACCACTCGCCGTTTTCATCAAGAGCACGGTTTTCATCGGACGCATCCGCATCCGCAGCAAGGTTCGCGTTGTCAGCGTTCGCATCCGGCAGAGCACCAAGATCAACCGCGCGTGCTTCGGCGATTTCTTCTGGGTTACGGCGGCGGATAAACACAGGCTTACCTTGCCAAAGAACAGTGATTTGCGTGCCAGGCTCAACATCGGCCACATCCACGCGGATGGATGCCAATGCCAAAACGTCAGCACTTGGGTTCATCTGGTTGACCAATGGCCAAACGGCAGCGCCGGTAACCACAGCACCTGCGCCAGCGGTGGCGTAGTAGATGAAGTCGCGGCGGGTGCCTTGCGTATTTTCTGCGTGAGACACGATCGTGTTCTCCCCTTGTTTCCGTTAGGCGGATCGGCCGAATGGGTCGATCAAATATGAACAGGCCACAGGGAATCCTGCAGCCGCTATCGACACGCTATTTAGAACGCAGATTGCAATCCGTCCAGCACACATTGAAGTCTGCCCGCCAAACTGCTCCAGTATGTCGCACAAACATACCTGTTTTTTGCATGTGTTTACGGATTTGAAGGGAAATAGACGGGCTCTGAAGGGCTTAGCTCGTCCCACCGTTCATATTTGTTCATGATCGATTGAAACAGGGGCGACGCCAAAAAACTGCTGAGCCATTTTTGAACGCGTGGGTAGGGCTGCTCGGCGAACCATGTCGCGTCGGTGTTCGCAAATTGCCGGATGAACGGCAGAATAGCGTAATCCGCCAGCGATGCTGTATCACCGCCAAGCCAAGGCCCCGACAAACGCGCCTCAAGCGTTGCAATAAATGTGCAGGCTTTCTCGCGCTCGGCGTTTGGGTCGGTGCCCGGAAAGCGTGTTGCGTATTTCGTGCGATCAAGGGCCGATTTGAATGGCCCGTCATTGAGCGCGATTAACTCGGCATCCTTGTCTGACAGTGCACCAAGCGGATGATCTGCCAAGGCCCACTTCATTATATCAAGGCTTTCCTCAATCACCTCATCGCCAATCACCAAAACGGGAACTGTGCCTTTGGGTGATGCAGCAAGCATTGCTGCCGGCTTATCGCGTAAAATGATTTCGCGCAGCTCAACGCGGGTTTGCGACAGTGTAATCGCCAAGCGTGCGCGCATCGCGTAGGGGCAGCGTCTGAATGAATAAAGTACAGGTGTCATGCGACCAGATGTGTTGCCGTGTGCCCCGCGATCACTGCCTGCACGATCTGGCTTTCTGGCTGATCTGTCTCAAAATGCACTTCGGTGAATTGTTCCGTGCGTCCCATCCGTGGGTTTTCCATCAGCACGTTGTGGGTCTGGCCCACTTGCCGGGCCAAATGTGCGTTGACCTGCGCATCGCCAGCGGCCCGCAGCCGCGCCGCACGGTCTTTGATTGCGCCACCTTGCACCGCAGGCATGCGCGCAGCAGGCGTGCCGGGGCGTGGTGAATAGGGAAAAACGTGCAGCCACGTCAGATCGCATTCCTCAACCAGCTTCAAAGAATTCTCAAACATCTCTTCGGTCTCGGTTGGAAAGCCCGCAATGATGTCGGCGCCAAAAGTCATATCGGGGCGTAGCTTGCGCGCTTCTTGGCAGAACGCAATCGCGTCACCGCGCAGGTGCCGGCGCTTCATTCGTTTGAGGATCAGATCATCCCCCGCCTGCAGCGAAAGATGCAGATGTGGCATCAGACGCGGCTGTGTTGCGATGGCTTCCATCAAGGCCTCGTCGACTTCAATACTATCGATGCTTGAAATACGTAGACGGGGCAGGTCAGGCACCAATTTCAAAATGCGCATCACCAAGTCACCCAGTTTGGGTGCCATTGGCAAATCCGCACCCCATGAGGTCAGGTCAACTCCAGTCAGAACGACCTCGTTATATCCACGCCCCACAAGCCGCTTGATCTGCTCAACCACCACGCCTGCGGCAACGGATCGTGAATTGCCGCGACCGTAAGGGATGATGCAAAATGTGCAGCGGTGATCGCATCCGTTCTGGACCTGCACATAGGCGCGGCTGCGTGTTCCAAAACCGTCAATCAAATGCCCTGCGGTTTCCGTAACAGACATAATGTCGTCAACTTGAACGGGCTCAACCTTACCGACAAAATCCGCCGCAAGTCCTGACCATGTGCCGGCGTCCATTTTCTCGGTGTTGCCGATAACTGCGTCGACCTCATCCATTTGGGCGAAACTGTCGGGGTCAATCTGTGCGGCACAACCTGTCACGATAACCTTGGCGTCGGGGTTTTCACGACGCAGCTTACGGATGTCTTTGCGCGCTTTGCGCACAGCCTCGGCGGTCACAGCACAGGTGTTGATGATGACTGCATCATTTAGGCCAGCACCTTGGGCCAGCTCTTTCATCGCCTCGGTCTCATAGGCGTTCAGGCGGCATCCGTGGTTTGAGAAAACAGGTGCGCTCATAAGCCCGCCAACCAATCGGCTGTTAGAACACCGTCAAAAACATGGGCTGTCGGGCCGGTCATCCACACGCCATCATCACGCCAGTCAATCACTAACGTGCCGCCATCTAGATCAATTCGCACTTTGCGTCCGGTCAATCCGCGACGATGCGCAGCAACAGCCGTGGCGCAAGAAGACGAACCAGAGGCCAGCGTGATACCTGCGCCGCGTTCCCATACGCGCATCCGCAGATGGTCAGGACCTAAAACATGAGCGACTTGGACGTTGGTGCGTTCGGGGTAAAGCGGATGGTGCTCGTGCTTATGACCAAAAGAAGCCAGATCAATTGCCTCGGCATCATCCACAAAGAAAGTGCAATGTGGGTTGCCCATGCCAGTTGCCGCAGGGCTGCCATCAATCGGAAGCGACAAAGTATCGAGTGGTTCGGCAAGCGGTATGTCGTGCCATTCAAGTTGCGGTTGGCCCATGTTGATCCATGTTTCACCTTCAACCATCACCGCCCGAAGTGCGCCGCGGTCCGTTTGAAGCGGAAGCTCTGTCATGCCCGTCATTGCCATCTCGCGTGCAGCGATGCAGCGGGTCGCATTTCCACACGCCCCCGATGTGGATCCGTCCGAGTTGTAAAACGTCAGACGCAGCCCGTCCTCGATGACGGCCAGTTGGTCGAATCCCACGCCGCGATTCCTGTCAGCGATGGCCGCAACCAGCTTTGCAGACACCACAGGACCACCATTACGACTGTCGATCACGACAAAATCGTTTCCGGCACCGTGCATTTTCATAAAATTGACGGGCATATGATCAGTATTTTTGGTCATTTGAGCGGATATAGGGATTTCATAATAAAAGGGAAAGAGATTCTGAAAAAACGGGGTTGACCCCATCGGAGTGTCTTTCTAGATAAGCGCCTTGTGTGGGCCCTTAGCTCAGCTGGTAGAGCGGCTGACTTTTAATCAGTAGGTCACAGGTTCGAACCCTGTAGGGCTCACCATTTTCTCTCCTTTCTACCATGAGAGTGATGCGTGAACATGCGAGGCACCGGATGCCGCCGCAAGGCATTCCACTTCTTCACATAATGCTGCTACCACTGTTTCAAACAACCTTTGGATCACAGCTTTATGACCGTTCGCTTCTTCTCTGACAAAACGCGTCCCATTCATATGGGGCCATACCCTTCAGAGCTTTTGGCGCGTGGCGAGCAGCCGATGTTGCGTGGTGTTCCAAAGCAAACCCAACTGACGTTCACGTCTGATAAGCCGCATTCTGTCATCAATGCCATGCGCGAACATCAAGCAATGCTAGATGCCATCCGGGACGGGCTGATCAACCGCGGGCAAAGCGATATCCCATCGGATATTCAAGAGCGTGCGGATCACCTTAAGGCTTTTGGCTTTTTCAACGATGCAGCCGCTGTCGGTATTTGCCGCATCACGGATACGGACCGCCTTGTGGCGCCGTTCCGCAACCCTGACATCGACCGCTTGGCCCATGACCTGCAAACGCGGCAAACCAAATCGCTGGCATCGGGCATTGATATGATCATGGCCGATCTGAAAGACTCGGTCCAAGCGCCTGTAACCTCAATCGATGATCACACCCACGCCATTGTCTTTTTGTACGAAAATCCGCGGGATATTTTGCCGGATGAAATTGGCACAGAATGGATCGAGGGCGCCTATGCCCACCGCGCGGCTTTGCTGGCGGCTGAGTCTGCGACTGTCATTGCCAATTACTTACGCGTTTTGGGGCAGTCGGCGCGCGCGCATACGGCCAGCACAAGTGATGTGGACCTTGGCCGTCTTTCGGTAAGCGCGGGTCTTACAACTGTCGAAAATAGTGCGCTGACCCATCCTTATGTTGGCACGCGATTTGGTCTGGCTGTTGTGACAACCTCGCTTGATCTTGCGGTTGATCGACCGCTTGTCCCTTTGGCCGAGCAACCCAAAAGCGCTTTTGGCATCCGTTGGAAGCTTGGCACAAAATCAGCGAAAAATGCATTGAACGCGGCGCCTTTTGCCAAGCGGCGCTTTGTAGACGGTGCCCATCCGTTCGAGACACTGAAACGTGTAGATGATCCTACAACTTACATTGACGAGGCGCGGGTGGCGCGCGTTCCAAAGCGCACAGATATGTTTGCGCGTGCGCAGTTCGGCGATATGGGCAAGCCGCTGCAAAAGGCCTCTACGGGTGGCTTGTATGTGCGAAAATCGGCTCCGTCGTCGGCGCAGCGCCGTGCGCTTGGGGCGTTTGTTCTGTTGCAAGACGGTGTGCCAGCGGCTGAAAAAACGCAGCTAAGCCCGACTGAGGCCGCCAATTTGGTGAAAGCCACCAGTTACTTTTTGGGCGTCGACGCTGTTGGCATTTCGCGCTGCCCTGATTGGACGTGGTATTCGCATGATGCAACGGGCGCACCGATCACGCCCACCCACGATCAGGCAATTTCGATGATTGTTGATCAGGGCTATCCGTCGATGGAGGGGTCGTCGGGGGATGATTGGATCGCGGTTGCACAATCCATGCGCGCATATTTGCGGTTCTCTTTGTTGGGCGGTGTGTTGGCCAAACAAATCCGTAATCTTGGGTATTCCGCCAAGGCCCACACGGTGATGGACGGTGAAGTATTGCAGCCGCCGCTGTTGCTTTTGGCAGGGTTGGGTGAGGTCAGCCGCATTGGTGAAGTTATCCTTAACCCCTTTCTGGGGCCGCGCCTGAAATCTGGTGTGGTAACCACGGACCTGCCACTTAGTCACGACAAGCCGATTGATTTCGGGCTGCAGAACTTCTGTAACGCGTGCAACAAATGTGCGCGTGAGTGTCCAAGCGGGGCGATCACCGCAGGACCAAAACTGATGTTCAATGGCTATGAGATTTGGAAATCTGATAGCCAGAAATGCACAACTTACCGCGTCACAACACCGGGTGGCGCGATGTGCGGCCGCTGCATGAAAACTTGCCCGTGGAACCTTGAGGGGGTCTTCAAGGAAAAGCCCTTCCGGTGGGCTGCGATGAATGTGCCAAAAGCAGCACCGTTATTGGCAAAGCTTGATGATGCGGTTGGTAATGGCGGTTTGAATAGCGTCAAAAAGTGGTGGTGGGATCTCGAAATTACCGAAGACGGCGGCTACCGCCCTACGGATAAACCGGTCAATGCGCGCGATCTTCAAAAGGATCTTGATCTGAAATACGAAGACCAAACCCTTGCGGTTTATCCGGCCAACCTTGCGCCCCATCCCTATCCGTATCCGTTTGAAATGGACCGAGAGGCGGGGATCAAAGCCTACCGCGATATGATCACCGCAGATGCCTATAAGGCCAAACTGGCGGCTGGCGAAGTTGCTAAGGTTGCGCATACCTACACCGCCGATGGGGACAGCCCTGTGATTGAGATGCGCATCTCAAAAGTCGAAAAGATGACGGCCGATATTACGAAATACGAGTTCACTGCGGCAGACGGCGCGCCCCTTCCTGTGTGGCAGGCTGGTGCGCATTTGGACGTGTTGGTATCACCGGAATACCTCCGCCAGTATTCCATGTCTGGTAATCCCGCTGACCGAACCACCTATCAAATTGGTGTGCTGCGCGAGGATGATGGCCGCGGGGGATCTAAGCTGATGCACCGCATTTTTGAAGAAGGCCGCAGGGTCTTTGTATCGCCCCCCATCAACCACTTTGCTCTTGAGCAGACAGCACAGATGACGCTTTTGTTTGGTGGCGGGATTGGCATTACGCCGATGATCGCAATGGCCCATGAATTACACGCCGAAGGCCGCCCGTTTGCGCTGCACTATTCTGGCCGCACGCGCGCTTCGATGGGGTATTTGGATGATCTGGCAAATGCCCCATGGGCCAGCCATGTACATCTACACATCACTGACGAAGGTACGCGGGTTAATCTGGATGAAAGCATCCCCGCCTATGAACAGGGTATGCACATCTATACCTGCGGCGGTGAGGCTTACATGAAGTCTGTCATTCAATCTGCTGCGGCGCGGGGCTTTCCGGAAGAAGCGCGACATCTAGAGTATTTCAGCGTGCCAGAGCAGCCCGATTACGTGAACGAGCCGTTTGCCATCAAGCTAAATGACGGGCGCACGCTTGCGGTGCCCAAAGATAAAACCGCGGCGGATGTCCTTAATGAAAACGGTATACGTGTTGATGTGAAATGCTCGGACGGTATTTGTGGCGTGTGTAAATGCGGCGTGAAAAGCGGTGATGTGGAGCACCGTGATTTTGTGCTGTCAAAAGCACAGCGCGCAGACACAATTATTTTGTGCCAGTCGCGCGCTGCTGAAAAAGATGGGGTGCTAGAGATTGATCTTTAGATCAATCCTGCGCTGCCATGCCCGCTTCGGCCTCGATTTGTTTGCGTGATTTACGCTCGCGCTCGGTTGCGGACTTTAGCTGACCACATGCGGCCATGATGTCCTCGCCGCGCGGTTTGCGCACTGGGCTTGAGTAGCCTGCGTTGTAAACAATATCGGCGAACGCACGAATGCGGTTGTTCGACGAGCGTTCATAAGGTGCGCCTGGCCATTCGTTGAACGGGATTAAGTTGATCTTGGCGGGGATGCCCTCGATTAATTTTACCAAGCGGTGCGCATCTTCGTCACTGTCGTTCACGCCCTTGAGCATCACATATTCAAACGTAATCCGCTCAGAGTTGCTTGCCTTTGGGTAAGCGCGCAACGCATCCAAAAGTGCCTCGATGTTCCACCGCTTGTTGATTGGCACGAGGGTGTCACGGATGGGGTCTGTGGTGGCGTGGAAAGATACTGCCAACTGACAGCCGATTTCTTGGGCGGTGCGGGCAATCTCTGGCACCACGCCGCTGGTCGACAGGGTGATGCGGCGGCGTGACAGCTGGATGCCCTCGGGGTCCATCGCAATCTTCATCGCGTCGCGGACGTTCTCAAAGTTGTAAAGCGGCTCACCCATGCCCATCAAAACGATGTTCGACAGCAACCGTCCTTCAACATGCTTTTCACCCGGTGTTGGCCATTCTTCCAGATCGTCTCGCGCCATCATAACTTGGCCGATAATTTCACCCGCTGTCAGGTTGCGGACAAGCTTTTGCGTACCCGTATGACAGAATGAACACGTCAGCGTGCAGCCAACCTGCGAGCTGATGCACAAGGTGCCGCGATCGGTTTCGGGGATATAAACCACCTCAACCTCGTGGCCGCCTGCGATACGTACCAACCACTTGCGTGTGCCGTCGTTGCTGACTTGCTTTGATACAACTTCGGGGATCTCGATTACGAAATTCTCTGCAAGTTCGGCACGGTATGCTTTGGACAGGTTTGTCATCGCATCAAAATCGCGCACTCCCCATTGATAGAGCCACTGCCAAATCTGGCCTGCCCGCATCTTGGCCTGCTTTTCGGGCGCACCGGCCGCGATTAGCGCTTCGCGCAACGCAGGGCGTGTCAGTCCGATCAGGTTAACCGGCCCGTCCACTTGCTTGCGCGGGATCGTCAATACATCTGGCGTAACGGGTGCATTGGCCATGCTGGGGAATCTCCGAATTGGAATATGACGCATCTCATACGTCACTGCCTGTCAAAACGCAAAAGGACCAGTGCGCGCACCAGTCCTTTGTTTCAAAGCCCACATGGGCGATTATGGGATCAGCCTGCGCAGCGCTTTGCGGCGTCATCAACTGCGGCGGTGTAGCCAGACAAGCTAAAGGTGTCTTTGGTGATCGTGCCGCGTGATGAACGGGCCGTAAGCGTTGCAGTCGCGCCGCGCTTCATGGCTGTCACGATCTTAGCGTCATCCTCGGGTGTTGCGGGCCACGCCCACTCGCCGTCAGTGAACAGATCAAATGACGCAGAACCGATTTCCATGGAAACAGTCGATCCGTTTGCGAAAGGATAACCGCCCGTGAAGGTCAGCTGATTTTTCACAGACGCGCCGGGGCGGAAGAATGTGAACAGCAAAATGTCACCGCGGCGCACCGCAACAACGCGGCCATCTTTGGTGTTTACTGTTTCTTTCGGCGCCGAGACTGCCCAACATTCAGTCGGGTTGCTTTCAACAAAGACGCTCCAGTCCGTTTTGGCAGCCACTTGGTTGCTCGATTCCTGCGCAAAACTCGCTGTAACCGAAAGGGCCAGCACCGCGCATGCAGTCGTCAATTTCGAAATCATGTTCACAGCCTCCAAGCTGTTTTGCCTGTGGATCCACCGCTGCGGCCCAGATTTTTCTTGGGTCATCGCAATTGGCGGGTTTTCAACTCGATGGTGCAACATTAGCCTGAAACCAGCCAATGGGAAAACCCCTTGTGCTCAGCATTTACGCGGAAAACCGCCCCAAAAAGGTCTTAACTGATGGCTCCTCACCCCATGATCGCGCTTTGGCGCAACGATTTGCTCGAAAGCCTGCACACAGGACATGCGGTGATTTGCGACGAAAAAGGCGATATCGTGCAGGCATGGGGCGATCCGGATGCGGTGATATTTCCGCGTTCATCGTGTAAAATGATCCAAGCACTTCCGCTTTTGGAAAGCGGTTCGGCGGATCATCTGACCACTGAACAACGCGCACTTTTATGCGCCAGCCATAATGGTGCGGCCATCCATGTGGAGCGTGTTCAGGCGTGGCTGTCAGAAATGGATTTGGGCGATGACGATCTGCGTTGCGGCCAACAACACCCCGCCGACAAACCAGAGGCCGCGCGCCTGATCAAAACGGATGCGAGCCCTTGCCAGGTGCACAACAACTGCTCTGGCAAACACGCGGGGTTCTTGCTGTTGAATAAACACCTGCGCGGGGATGCGGATTACGAGTTGCTTGATCATCCGGTACAGCAGGCCTGCAAAGGGGCGTTCGAAGAGGTGACGGAAGTTGCCTCACCTACTTTTGGCATCGATGGGTGCTCTGCACCTAACTTTGCCACCACGATGCACGGTCTTGCGCGCGGCATGGCGACCTTTGCTTCTGCGACCGAGGGAAATAGCCGTGGTCGTGCTATGGTCTCGCTGCGCGAAGCGATGGCTCTGCATCCCGAATTGGTCGCGGGTGAGGGGCGTGCCTGTACCGAATTGATGCGCGCCATGGGTGGCAAAGTAATGATCAAAACGGGTGCAGAAGGCGTGTTCATCGCCATCATTCCTGAGGCCAAGATGGGTATTGCAGTGAAAGCAACCTGTGGCACGACCCGCGCCGCAGAGGCGATGATCGCGACCGTGCTTATCCACCTTGGTCACCTTGATCCCGCGCATCCCGCCGCGCTGCGCCGTATCGGGGGCGACATCACAAACTGGCGTGGCACCAAAACAGGCGAGCTGCGCACAGTTGAGGGGTTCCCCATTTAATATTGGCGCTGAAAATTCATCAAAGGCCTGCAAACTGACCGAAGCGCGAAAGCCGCGCTACGTCAGACGCGGTGATAGGGGCTGCCTGCCAAAATGGATGCGGCGCGGTAAAGTTGTTCGCACAGCATCACCCGCGCCAGCATATGCGGCCAAACCATTGCGCCAAAGCTAAGCTTTGCATCGGCATTGGCGCGCATCTCGGGCAGCAACCCATCGGCGCCGCCAATGATAAAGGCAATGTCTTGTGCCCCTTGATCGCGCCAGCCCGATAGCTTTTCGGCAAACTGAGGCGAGCTTATCACTTTGCCGCGCTCATCCAGAACACAGCACACGGCCCCTTTGGGCAGCGCGCGCGACAGCAACTCATGCTCGGCCTGTTGACCCGCACCTTTTGCATCGACTTCGGTGATGGTGATCGGTCCAAGCCCCATGTTGCGTCCCGTTTTGTCAAAGCGGTCAACATAGTCTTGGATCATGTCGCGTTCAGGGCCAGCACGCAGCCGGCCCACAACGCATAGGTGCACGCGCGTCATCGGGCGGTGCTATTCGGCGGATGGATCGTGTGTGGACGGACCTGTTGGCATGCCGCGTTCTGCTTGCTCTTCTGGGCTAAGCCACATCTTTTCAAGCTGGTAGAACTCGCGCACTTCGGGGCGGAACACATGCACAATGATGTCACCGGTGTCGACCAACACCCAATCGCCTGCGCTTTTGCCTTCCAGCTTGGCGTTGCGACGGTGAGCGGCTTTTACGTCGGTCACAAGGTTCTGCGCGATCGCAGCAACCTGACGGCTTGAACGACCCGAGCAGATGATCATGTAATCACCCATCTCAGACATGCCGCGCAGATCAATTTGCACAACGTCTTCGGCCTTCATGTCATCGAGGGATTTAAGGATAGTCACCAGCAGCGCATCGCTTTTGGCGGTATCGGGTTTAGTGCTCATCGGGGCACCTGCACCTGCGGCACCCGTATGGGCCGCATCTGTAGAAAGAGACAGAACATTGTCCTCCTTTATACGCGTCGCCAAAGCCCCGACGCTGGGCCTGCCACCAAAGTAGCATCGGGCCTGCTAAATCTCAATAATCAGGATGTAAACACAAACGTGACGGTCTGTCGCCTAGTCAAGCGCATTGGTGCTTAACTGTGACCCTTCTATCATCTTTACCTCCCTTTGGGGGAACGGAATAGAGATATCATTGGCTTTGAAGGTGTCCCACAGGGCCAAAAAGACTTGTCCACGCACGTTTGTCAGCCCGCCTGTTGGGTCTTTGATCCAAAACCGCAGGATATAATCGACAGACGAATCCCCAAAACCAACAATATGACAGACCGGTGCGCGGGGGCTGCTAAGGACGCGGTCCACGCTTTTGGCGGCTTCAATCGCAAGGGCGCGGACGTTGTGCGGGTCATCGTGATAGGCGGTGCCGAAATAAATATCGAGGCGCACATAATCATTGGAGTGAGACCAGTTCACCACTTGGCCGGTGATCAGATCCTCATTCGGGATGAGGTATTCCTTGCCGTTGCGCGTCACCACGCTGACGTACCGCGCGCCAAGGCTGTTGATCCAACCAAATGTGTCGCCAAGGCTGATCACATCGCCCGGTTTGATGGACTTATCCAGCAGGATGATCACGCCGGACACAAGGTTCGAGACCACTTTTTGAAGCCCGAAACCAAGCCCCACACCAATGGCACCTGACAGCACTGCCAGCCCGGTCAGATCAATCCCAACTGCCCGCATCCCAATGAAAAACGCCGCACCGTACAGAGCAACCTGCGTGGCCTTCACCACCAACACCCGCATTGAGGGCGACATTTCCTCGTTGCTGTTTACCCGTGTTGTGGTCGTTCGGGTCAGAAAGCGCGCACCAATAAAGAGCACCGCCAACAGGGCCAGACCCTGCAAAATCTGCCACACGCTGATGGTGCTTTCGCCAAGGCCAATGCGTGCGCTTTCCAACATCTGTTGGACTTCGCTGTCCAGCCCGACGATGCGCAAAGTGATCCACGCCCAAGCCGCCCAATTCACCACGCGTCGCAAGAGATTGTTGTGAATAAGCCGTGTGGCAAACGCCACGATCAGCCAAGCCGTGGCAAGGTTGGCAACAATAACCAACAGGTAATATTTTGACGGAAAGCGGTAGAGATCCTGCATGATCGCCACAGCGCCGTAGGCAAGGGGCACAAACATGATGCCGCGCAGGCGGTTCTGGATCACCAAAAACCACCTTAATTGCCACTTGGGAATACCCTGCTTGCCGCGCACCCACGCCTGCATTCGGGGTTGAATCAGCCGCCGCAATACTTCGGCAATAATCAGCAGAACAACAACAACCGCGATCTGCACAAGACTTGAGGGGCGCAGCAGCCCTTGGGCGAAAATTTCGGCTTGGCGCAAAATGCCCGTTGCAGTGTCTGTCATGACTTCGATCGTTGCGGGTTGAAACGCGTCAGGGGCGGCAGTTGCCGTCTCGGGGTCTGGGCCCCAATCGCTCCGTGTCTCACCAATATGTTCTGCCATAGGGCGAGTTTGCGCCACGCATACAGATATCTCAAGCCTAACTTCTTGCGAGAAGAGCCGATTCTCTGTATCTGAGCGCTATGGAACAACGATACATCATGGAAGACCGAGCCCGCCTGCGCGAACGCTTTTACGGCGCGTCCATGACTGTGCTTGCGCGACTACACTAGGCGCCAGCCCTCAATTTTCTACCCACCTTCTATTCTTCACACATTTATTACGGGAGAGGACCAACATGTCCCCCAAAACACTTTACGATAAAATCTGGGATGCCCACGTGGCCCACGAAGCCGAAGACGGCACGTGCCTTTTGTACATCGACCGCCACTTGGTGCACGAAGTAACGTCACCCCAAGCGTTCGAAGGTCTGCGCATGACGGGCCGCACTGTGCGCGCACCGGAAAAGACAATCGCTGTACCGGATCATAACGTGCCAACAACGCCGGGCCGCGATGATCCCAAGAACATGACTGAAGACAGCGCCATTCAAGTGGCCGCGTTGGACAGCAACGCCAAAGAATTCGGCATCCACTACTATCCCGTGTCCGACGTTCGCCAAGGTATCGTGCACATCGTCGGCCCCGAGCAAGGCTGGACCCTGCCTGGTATGACTGTTGTGTGCGGCGATAGTCACACCGCAACCCACGGCGCATTTGGTGCGCTCGCCCACGGCATCGGCACATCCGAGGTTGAGCACGTTCTGGCGACACAAACTTTGATCCAGAAAAAGTCAAAGAACCTTAAGGTGGAGATCACAGGCAAACTGCGCCCGGGCGTAACTGCAAAAGACATCACCCTGACTGTTATCGGCAAAACCGGTACGGCAGGTGGTACTGGCTATGTGATTGAGTATTGCGGCGAAGCAATCCGCGATCTGTCCATGGAAGGCCGTATGACGGTTTGTAACATGGCCATCGAAGGCGGTGCACGTGCGGGTATCATCGCCCCTGATGAGAAAACATTCGAGTACTGCAAAGGTCGCCCCAACGCCCCAACAGGCGCTGATTGGGATGCCGCAGTTGCGTGGTGGAAAACACTCTATTCCGACGATGACGCGCACTGGGACATGGTTGTGACGATCGCAGCAGAAGACATCGCACCGGTTGTCACATGGGGCACATCCCCCGAAGACGTTCTGCCAATCACCGCAGATGTTCCAGCAGCGGCTGATTTCCAAGGCGGCAAAGTCGACGCAGCGCAACGCTCGCTTGATTACATGGGCCTGACTTCTGGCACACCGCTGACTGACGTTGAGATCGACACAGTCTTCATCGGGTCATGCACCAACGGCCGTATCGAAGATTTGCGCGCAGCAGCGGAAATCCTCAAAGGCAAAAAGATTAAAGACGGTATGCGCGCAATGGTCGTGCCCGGTTCCGGCCTTGTGCGTGCGCAAGCCGAAGAAGAAGGCCTTGCGGACATCTTCAAAGAAGCTGGTTTCGAATGGCGCCTTGCGGGCTGTTCTATGTGCCTTGCTATGAACCCCGACCAACTCGCCCCCGGCGAGCGCTGTGCGGCAACGTCCAACCGTAACTTCGAAGGCCGTCAGGGCCGCGGTGGTCGTACGCACTTGATGTCACCTGCCATGGCGGCGGCGGCTGCTGTAACCGGCAAGCTGACTGACGTTCGGGATTTTAGCTAAGTCTTTCGCCCGCTGCGCGCCGCAAAATGCGCAGCAGCGGGCCACATAAATTTCTGTCTCACGAAGGAGACCATTATGGATAAATTCGAAACCCTTACTGGGATCGCCGCGCCGCTTCCGTTGATCAACATCGACACTGATATGATCATCCCGAAGCAATTTTTGAAAACCATCAAACGTTCGGGCCTTGGTGTGAACCTGTTCGACGAAATGCGTTATGATGATGACGGCGCGGAAATCCCGACGTTCGTTCTGAACCAAGACGCTTACCGCAACGCCGAGATTTTGGTCGCTGGCGATAACTTTGGCTGCGGCTCTTCGCGCGAGCATGCGCCGTGGGCGCTGAAAGACTTCGGCGTGAAGTCTGTTATCTCAACCAGCTTTGCAGACATCTTCTTCAACAACTGCTTCAAGAACGGCATCCTGCCGATCGTGCTGCCCCAAGAGGCTGTTGATGTGTTGATGAAAGACGCTGAGAAAGGCTCGAACGCGCGCATGATCATCGATCTGGAAGCGCAAACCGTCACCTCATCCGATGGCGAAGCGTTCTCGTTCGAAGTTGACGCGTTCAAAAAGCACTGCCTGATGAACGGTCTCGATGACATTGGCCTGACCATGGAAAAGGCCGCCTCCATCGACACATTCGAGGCTGAGCTGTCCAAAAGCCGTCCTTGGGTCTAACGCCCCTAGGCTGTCAGATTATGCGCCCATCCAGTGGTTTTCGGGTGGGCGTTTTTCGTTTTGGGCCTTGGGTTTGGGTAAGTTTGGGCAAATAGCGTACTAGTGCTGTTCATCTTGGCTTAACGGACTTGTGCCTTCGTTTTTGCCTCTCGCAACATCTTGTGCCTTGTTTTTATGGATTTCCAAACGTGGTGCAAACCCGCACCACTTCCCCCCTAAAGTAGTATCAAAATCAGACCTCACAGATGCAAAACAGTTGTTTGGATTTTTGAATATGGGCATATCTTGATCATAAACTAGATGCCCGTGCGCAGGTTTTCGCGCAAAAGGGCGCGTAAATAAGCGTGTGTATACTTGGTTTATGCATAACGAGTTCGAGGTTTTGGTGATGTTTTCCCGTTTTGCTGGCGCAGCTATTCGCGCCCTTTGTGTTGTCCTGCTTATCGCGTTGCCATCGGTGATGTTGCCCGCAACCATAGCTGGTGGGTCGGAAATTGTGTCTTTCATCGCCATCGCCGCCGCCATTCTGACGTTCATCGAATATAAATCGGACTATCCCTCGCTTATTGAGTTCCGCTTTGCGCCGCCCTTTAACCGTATTCGTTTCGGCTCGTTGTTCTTTACCGTTTTGGTTCTGTCGATCATCTGTAGTGGGAAGTACCACGCCACGCCCGTCACCGAGTTTACCGCCGCCATCGGTCAGCTGATCGCGGCATCGATTGATTTCCCGTTCTCGCCTGTGCGTTTGGTGGTGGGCATGCTTCCCGCAGACAGCCCCGCCGATATTGTCACCGCGGTGCGCACCGCCGCAGGCATCAGCTATCTGACCTCGCTGCTATCGCTTGCGGTGTTTTTGGCCGCGCTTCGTTTATCCCGTTGGCCGCGTAATTCGGGCACGTTCAATGTGTGGATTAACCTGCCTATGTTCGACCCGACCGCCGGTGGCGATGTGGTGCGCCGGCTTTACAAGGATGCGCGTTTTAACATTATGTTAGGGTTTCTGCTGCCATTCATCATCCCTGTGGTGGTTCGGCTTGCGGCTGACTTCTTTGGCCCGATGGCAATGACCAACCCGCAGACTTTGATATGGACGATGGCAGCGTGGGCATTTTTACCGGCATCTTTGTTTATGCGCGGCATCGCGATGAGCCGCGTGGCCCATATGATCGCCGATCAACGCCGCCGCACCTATGCAGCAGAAGCCGCCGAGGCCGACGACTTTTTGGTGGCCTAGGCCTCAGTGGTTTTGCGAAACCAATCCTGACGGCCCTTTGTCTTTGGGTAACAGTTTACGCGGGCCTTGCGATG
>Ga0209652_1001049_pt1 | contig 22746 bp, 19 predicted proteins | sample SaaInl74LU_5_DNA_FD_184641 | JGI IMG/M metagenome (GOLD analysis project Ga0209652, IMG submission 184641) | Marine microbial communities from expanding oxygen minimum zones in the Saanich Inlet - ESP_74LU_5_DNA (SPAdes) (version 2) | ecosystem: Environmental > Aquatic > Marine > Intertidal zone... | reverse complement strand
GGTAGTGCCATAAATTATCATCCTTATATTACACGAGTCCAATTTCTATATGAAAGCTGGACGTTGAGCTTGACTAGACCGTCTTGCTCATTATTAAATTCAATTGCATTCATCGTTGTCGGAAATGCATCTAGTAATTTTACCTGATACATAATTGATTCTTTAGAGCGTATATCTATATCGATATCTATTCCAAAGATTTTATCAATAGGAAAATCAAAAGCTGTTCCCTTTTTTAATTGAGTTATAGTTACATCTTCTGCAAATTCATTTGTATATGCCACTTCGTAACTATCTTGACTAATTACTTTATTTTGCCACTCTTCAAAGTATTTTTTAATAGTATAATCATTCATAACATGAAAGGTCATACTAACATCATCAGAAGCAAATCCGTTAGGCATCTTACGTCCTTTAATACCAATAAGTCTCTCTTGAGTAAGAATTTGACGACCGGGCATATTAACGTTTGTGCAGAGCACATTAAGGTCTCTTGTATCATAACCACCTAGAGATGGTAGAGTAACCATAAACTGATTAGCACTAGCAAACCCTCGTCCTTTTGAAACTGCAGATTTTAATTGATTAATATCCATTAAAGCATCCTTTTAGAATCGGCATAAACTTTAGAGTTACTAGCTTTTTGAAAATCTGCTGTGGGCAGAAAAGCTGCTATTTCCCACTCTGTAGCTGGTACTCTAGCAAATCTACTTCTTACATGTGAGTTGAGATAATGCTTTACACAAGGCTTAAACCATTTGTATTTTTGAGCGCTCTTTAGCATTCCATATGATAAATTAAACTTAGTTGTATTGTCGAACTTATCATTATTAGTAATATCCATAAGTGAGTCTAAAAGCTTAGCTCTCAGCATTGGAGGAATATAATGCAAGTTTAATCCTATAAATCCTTTATCAGCAGGACCAATAGGTATAACAAGAGGGAAACTATCGTAATATGGGAGAGTATCTTTATGCTTAGGATCATAGAAAAACATGAACATAGACCCCACCACTTGGTTGCCCTGCAGTTCAATTGGTTCCTCTTTCATAATCTCATTTCTATTTACTCTTCGAAGTTGCTGCGCCTTACGCCGAAACCAAGCCCTAGACTCAGCTGTCCTAGGGGTGATACCTGCCTTAAATGCTTCTAGTTCTAACTTATTAAATATATTAGCCATAATGTTATTTATCTACGTTTTTTCACTTTTAATGGAGGTAACTTCTTTATAGGTTTAATAGTTTTTTTAGGTTTAGGCAATATTCCCATTATTGATAATTTATTTTCAGTCCAAATTTCAAACCCCCACCCTCTATCAGCTGCATATTCTTGAGCTGCTGACCACTTATTCATATTCTTTATATACGTCATACCTTCATTAATATATCTCTTTGTTTTTTTTCCATTAAAAGTAGGGGGTTTAGTTTCCTTTTCTGGTTTTATTTCTACAAGCACGGTCTTACCATTAGAAAAGGTAATCTTAAGATCCATAAAATATCTATGGTACTTCTTATCTACTTCCCATAAGTATGGTATAACCACCTCTTCACTTACCCAGTATTTTACTTCCTTAGTTTCATCACACCACTTAAAGGCATTACGCTCCCATAAGGATCTAAAAACAACATTGTCAGGGTTACCCTTATATTTGCTTCTATTCTTTACTCTATATCTTCCAGAATAAGCCATAATAACCTTATAAATAGTTGTAACTTAGTTTATTTATTAGGAAGAATTATGGTAGATCCTTTAAACGATGCGATAGCTAGGACTGGGGTTGCATCAGTAACAAATAGTATGCAAAGATACCAAAAAGCTTTTAAACAACCGTTGCGTTACCCTTTAGAAGATAATGATAATTATAAGGGTCGTATTTCCTTTGTTGCTAAACAAGAGGAAGGTGCTACTATACAGCAAGAATTAGTAGATAGGCTTTTTAAGGATACTAGAGTTACTACAGACCCAGAAGATGATACATCAACTCAGACCAATGATTTGTCGCAAGAAGAGATCCGCGCTATGACGGGGCTTAGATCTAGTACACGAAGCCCGCTTCCCAGTTATCTAGGATCTGGTAGGAAATGCGTACTATATCTCCCTAATACCATTCAATTTCAAGATGCTGTTAGCTATTCCAATATTGATTTAGGGTTACTCGGAGCAACAGCGGAAGCTGCAATAAACTCTGGCATGACGGGAAAAGAAGCTCTAGGCGCATTAGCTGGTGCGGCTACTAGTATATTTAGTGCTGAAGGATTATCTGAAGCTTTTAATAAAGGATTGGGATCACAAGGCGCACAGGTTGCAGCGTTAAGATTAGCTAGACGAATTAACACAGAAGTAGCTGGAGCTATTTCCACTACAACAGGAATTGCTCTTAATCCTAATAAAAGAGCTGCCCTACTAGGACCTAATTTAAGAACATTTAGATTTTCTTTTAAAATGATCCCCACATCTCTCAAAGAAGCAGAATCGATTAAAGCTATAGTTCAGTTTTTTAGAGAAGAGATGATGCCTGAGAATGTAACTGAGCTGGGAATAAACTCAGCTTTAAGATATCCATCTAAGTTTGATATAAGAATGACATATAACGGTAAAAAGGTGGCTCATGGCATTCTTCCAAGTTTCTTAACTGATGTTAATGTTACATATAATTCTAGTAGTATGGCATTCCATAGTGATGGTGAAGGCGGCGGTAATTTTCAAGAAACAGACCTCTCTCTTGCCTTTACAGAGGAAAGAACACTCAACAAACGCGATATTGCATTGGGAGGATATTAATGACTTACTTTACTAATTTTCCCTATGTTAATTACAGATTTGGAAATGAAATATCTCCAGCGCTTTTTCAAAATCTTACAGTTTATGTAGACTTAATAGATCAAGCTATCGACAATTCCGCTCTATATGAAGAGTATTACATTCCAGATGGTAAGAGACCGGATGTGCTATCTTATGAGTTATATGGAACTGCGGATTATTATTGGATGTTTTACTTACTTAATGATAAGTTGAGACAACAAGGTTGGCCCCTAGATGAACAGGAGATTCACTCTCTGACAAGGGAATACTACCCTAACACCACTTTACTTACCCAATACAAGTTGTATAATGAGTTCTTTATTAATGATATAGTTATTGCAGGAGATAAAACTAATCCTTCATTTAAAGGTAAAATACTAGAAAAGGATTTAAATTTAGGGCAGGTTGTTGTGAAGCCTATAAGAGAGGTAAGATCTATAGCTGTTAATAATGGTGGATCAGGTTACACGTCTTTTCCGACTGTAACTATCTCCGGAGGAAACGGTACTGGAGCAACGGCAGCTGCTATTGTATCTGGAGGTGTTATTACTGCTATTACAGTTACTGATGGTGGAGATGATTATACCACTGCACCTACTATTACTATATCTGCACCTAATGAAGCCAGTGGAACACAAGCAACAGCAACAGCTGTTTTATCCTCAAACAGTATCGGTAACAACACCTTTGTATATTCGTACCATGATGGTAATATTCATCCAGATAATTCTTTATGGCCTGAATTAGCAGATGTGAGTAATATACTAGTTCATTCCTCTATAGAGCAATACAACTCAGCTCATCACTATGAAGATGTAAATGGTGATTGGATTGACCTACCTATTGGTAGTACTGATACTGATATTATAGATAATCTTACATCAGGCTCATTACAAACAAGAACTAAAATTTCTTACAAAGACGAGCTAGTAAGAGATAATGAAGATTTAAGAAGAGTAAAGATTTTCACTAGGGGTTACGCGAATCAAATTAATAATGAATTCCAAAGGTTGCTGAGACAATAAATGTCTGAACATATTAATTCCGCAGAACAAATTAAAGTTATAAGCATTGCGTTTTATTCCGAACGCTTTAATCCTAAGTTTATTTTTGTGGCTGGAGCTGCAGTTGCAGCTCCCACAGCAGCTGAGATTGTTATATATGAAGATATAATGAAACCTTACTTAACTGCAGCTTTAATATTTCAAGATGATCAAGATTTTGGAAGAAGCATAAGAGGCACTGAAAGAGTGTTGGTTAAGTTACAATATCCCTCTGGCGGTTCTCCTGTAATAGAGAAAGAGTTTATAGTAAGGTCAGTAGAATTTAGAGAATACATAACTGATACACAAGCTATTCTAAAAATTAATCTAATAGAAAATTATGGATATTTGGACCACATTAATAAGATTAATACAGGTTATGCTGATACAGGTGAAAATATAATTGAAAAGATATCAACAAATGTTGTTAATGCCCCTCTTGATAAGAAAATCAAAGATAGCTATCAAGGAGCTTTTAGATATGTTGTTCCTTGGTTAACTCCTTTTAAAGCTATTAAAAAGGTTTTAAGTAAGATGACTACTACAGCCGGTATGCCTTACTTTTATTATTCCTCTCTAAATCATGATTCACATATTTTAACAGACTTGCAATCTATTTTGGAAAAGGGACCTGTAGGTAGACCCTTTATATTCTCTAGAGGAAACACTTCTCGAGAATTATCTTCAGATTTATTACCATTTATTGTTGAAGCGTACGAAGTTAATAATCAAAGCCATTCTTTATTACTAGCTGAGATGGGAGCATATGGATCAAAGGTGAGTAACATTAACGCATCTACATCTCTTTCATATGAAACTAGAATAAATATGGCTGCGGAACTTGCTTTTATGGAAGAGAGTGGTGTGTTTGAAAGGGTAGGTGGAAAACAACAGTTTAACTTATTTGATACGTTTTTTAGAATAATTGACGATTTTAATAGCGAAATAACACAATATAACTCTAAGATTTTCTACAGCATTGATAGTCGTACCAATAACCAAGCATTAGACTCTCCTGACAGAAATATATTAGGGTTTAACGAAAGCGTTGATGACGCAGATACAAGACTTTCAGTTATACGGCTAGCTATTCTTAGGTATATGATTATGAATGCTGTAACAATAAAGGTACCAGGATTGTTTTTCTCTATAAAAAGTCTAGATACAACAGTTGGAAATCTTATTGAGTTTGCAATACTTGAAAATGACGGGAAGGTTGATCAGCCAATAGGATATAACATTGATAGATCTGGCCAGTTTATTATTTTAAAGAAGAAGCACATTATTGATTTAACAAGTGATACTCATACTGTTCAAATGGATATATCTAAAGTGGCTAACATAGTATCTAATACAGGTGGTGCATAATGTTTTACGGTGATAATAATAGATGGTTTGTAGCAACCGTAAAGGGGCCTGATCCAGAGTTTCGAGGTCGATATAAGATTCGTATACACGGACTACATTCTGCTAGTGTAGAAGATAAGCATTTACCATATGCAGAAACAATGTTACCTACTACAGAAGGTGGAGTATCTGGTATAGGTAAAATTCCTCAGCTACAAAATGGAGCATTTGTTTTTGGAATATTTCTGGATGGAGAGACTTCTCAAGCTCCTTTAATATTAGGTTCTATCACCCATTTGGAAACTCCTTCTACTGTACAGCGGGATCAAATAGCTGTAACAGGCAATCCTAAAGCATTAACAGATAGGGATAATAATGCGAGAGCTATAGTGGATTTACAATCCTTACCTGTTGTCACTGTAGGTGAGAATTTAAAAGACCAATATGCTAATGGTGGATCCAGTATTAGTACCAGGCGAATGATTGTGATGCAACAGTTAATAGCAGCTGGATTATCTCCAGTCGCTGCAGCTGGCGTAACAGGTAATCTTGAATCGGAATCTTCCTTTAATCCAACAGCTAATTTCAAAAACTCTATAGAAGATTCTTGGGGGCTTGCTCAATGGAATGATGCCGCTGGAAGATTACAGCCTCTTAAAGATTACGCTACAGCCAAAAACAGTGACTGGCAAGATTTTTTTATCCAATTAGAGTTTTTAATAGTAGATATGCAAGCAAACGCTTGGAAAAGACATAGAGTGTGGCCAAGATTATCAAATAATAAATTAACAACAAGATTCGACGGTATATTAGATGATTATAATGCCACTTGGAACTTTTTTAATAACTATGAGATAGCTGCTGTATCAAAATATTATACATCAGGTAGAGAGATAAATGCTGCAAAGGCATTTCACCAATATCAAATATCTTTGCAATCTACATTAAAAGAATTAGGAATTGGGCAATGAGTTTAAAAAATTTAGAAAGTAAGCTTAAAGATTTAAGTGTAGATTTATTCTCTGATTCTATTAAAAATGGATTGCAGAAAGCTACAAAAGTTGCTACTGAATCTAAAACATATCCAAGTGAACAAGTTAATTTAGATTTAAAAGTTCCTTCAATTGGACTAACTACTGATATTAATATTGCTACTCTTAGTGCAGATGTGAGACCTCAAGATCTTGTAACATCTGCTGGTGCTACTGCTGCGACATTAGAAGCATTAACAGGTAGCTCAAAGCTAGCCGGAAACGGAGAGCTATCAATAACCGCCACTTTACCTACAGCAGAAGCGCTTGCAACCGCTATACAAGGATCTACAACAGCTACTTCCGCAGAAGTAAAAACTATTGTAAAAACAAATAATACATCATTATCAGATGATTCTGTTGAACAGCTTGTTGGTAATGTATTTAAGGAAGCTGGTGGATCTTTAACTCAGTTAAATAACACTCTAACCACTATTACCAATAACAGTAATTCCTTTTTAACTAAAATAACTAGGGGGCTATCATCCATCCTAGGTGATATCATAGAAGGTGAATTTAGAAATGTTGGAAAAGCTATTGATAAAATTGCAATTAACTCTAGAGGAATTGCTGTAGTAATTCCTATCCCTGTTCAAAGAGAAGTAGCAAAGTTAATAGAACAAAGAGAAATAAAAGCCGCAGCAATACTACTACAACCATATTCAGCTAAATCTTTAGATGAGATAATAGATATTTTAAAAACACTCAAGGTAGGTGCTGCAGACAACTTACAACCTGAAGATCCCCCAGAAACAATTGCAATTAATGTTATAAATGCAAATACCCTTAAAAATACCTGGCAAGAAGAAAAAACCCCAGATAATTCTTCTGCGTTTGTACCTGTTGGAAAGGATCCCAATTCAATATACTCTCTTATAAGTGATTTTGCTAACCTAACGAGGGATATATCTACAGTGTTTATCACATCTACTGGTATATCTTCCTTAACGTTAAAAGACGTTCATGCTGCACGAGTAGCAGAAAAACAGGAGGGGATACTAGATCACTTTTTTATTACAACTGATGGTATGATTACTAGGGGTAGACCTTTAAGTAGTAACCCCGGACCTAAGTCAACTGCTCATATTATAAAAATTGGAGTAGCATGTAAGGATAATATGTCTCCGAGTCAATCTAGTAGTTTAAAATCTTTACTTGAAACTTTATTGTTAGTCAGACCAGGCGTACAAATTTATGATGTAGGTGATTTCGGGACCACTTCTAACCTAACAGACTTTAACGCTTGGAGAAGAAATGTATTAAATTATGAAAGTCTTCCCAGAGAAGAAGTAATATCAGCTCTTGGAGATTGGGTCGACACTAATATTACTAATATTTCCTCTAAAGAATTAAACAAAATTTCAAATGGTGAATGGAAATGAATAATATATTTAACGAAGAAGAGCTAAAAAAGCTTGGCCAAATAAACCCTGGGTCTAATTTAAGTCAAGATGATACTGGAGTTTACCCTTCCTCAGATTACTTTTATAATAACAACATTAATAAAGCAGCACTAGGTGTAGATAGAAATGATCTAGATTTTTTTGAGCTAGGAGGAGATGTTAGTTTATTTAATCAAACTAAAGTTGCTTCTACCTATGGGTTAAATCAAGTGCAGCAAACTATAACTGGCCATTCATTTGAAATGGACGATACTCCTGGTAATGAACGCGTACTAATAAAGCATAATTCAGGAGCTGGTATAGAATTAAGACCAGATGGCAGCTGCGTTGTTACTACCAAGAAAGATAAAGTTGAGATTGTCGGTGATAATCTTAAACTAATTGTAGGTGGTAATGTAGATATAGAATATCAAGGCGATGTTAATATGAAAGTGGCAGGCAGTTTTAATTTAGATTGCTTAGACTATACCCTTACTACAAGTAAGAACAAAAATGAAAATGTAGGTGGTAAGGAAATTAGTAATGTAAAGGATGGCTATCTAAAGACAGTGGTTGGACACTCGAGTGAATATGTAACAGAAGGATCCGTAGAAACAGTACTAGGTACTAAAACCACATTTGCTAAAACAGGGTACCAGTTAAATAGCGAAAATAGTATTTCAATTGCTACTAATGATGATATCTTTATGACTGCAGGAGATGTTATGAATTTTGCAGCTGATAACACCACAGTTTCAGCTAATAACATGACAGTAATGGGCGGTACTGGTACTATCGGAGGGTCTGGTATGTTGTTTAGCGGTAATGGAGCTATATTTGAAGCAGGTGTAACAGCTCCTACATTTCATGGTGATTTAAATGGAACTGCTGTAACTGCAACAGTTGCTCAATCTCAAAGTTATGCAGATCCAAATGGTGGAGGTGGAGTAGGATCAGCTGGATCTATAACAAACACTGCTACACCTACAATTACTAAACCCACTGCTGATAATGTATTAACATACCTTACTAAGACTGCAGGGGGTATAAGGAAAGTTTTAATTGATAAAGGTAACTTTATAAAAAGTTATATTGACCCTAGAAATAATAACGGGGGACTATCATGACATTTATAAATGAAGGAGTTAGATCTCGTTTAAGAAGCCCTACTAATAGAAATAATAACACCTATGTAGGTAGTATTATTACAAGTGGTCAGTTAAGCGACACGTTTAAAAATCCTGTTCCTAAAAAGTTTTCAGGGAGAGTAGTAACTGCTGCTCCTACTCCTAAAATAAGTTCTGCAAAAGTAACTGCTGAATTAAAAACCCAGAATGCTGTACTTGTTGATAAAAGAACTTCTTACACTATTACTCCTCACTGGCAGTATAACCCTGAGAGAGCATACAATCTTACTGGAACTATTCTAAAGAGTTTTAAGCTTGGTCCTAACATACCTATAACTAATTTTCTTAATACATCTCCTGCTACAGATTGGGACAATCAAGTTTTAGATAAATTAATAACCGCAAAGAATCTTTATCTTCACACCTTGTTTATTAGAATGGTTAATTCTAATAGCTCTCCGTTCCCAGGAGCTAAAGTAATACCTTCAGAGGGAGTATATATTCCTCTTCTTGCAGAAGGCACGCTAGATGAAACTTCACAGAGTCACAACTTTAATAAGAAAACAGGAAAGACTATTGTGTATAAAGTAGTTGATGCATCAGGGTCAGAGAATAGCAGACTCACATTTGATATTGCGGCTTATTTCAAAGACATAGCTTTTTTTAATAAGATGTTTTTATCTTACGATACGATAGATACAGATCTTAAGGTAAGATTGATATTAGAGATGCCATCCCTAACTCAATGGTCAGGAGATTTTAATAGAGAAATATACACAGAGTATAATAATACCCGTCACGCTTCTAATGAACTTGTTGAAATTACCTTATAAATATAATTAAAAAAGAGACCCATGGCTACGCGCAGAGTACTATCCAGAGAAGATAATAATTTAACTTCCAGTATAATTACAACTAGGAAGGTACAGTATAAAGATATTGATTTATCTTTTACTGCTAAACCTAATGGTGAAATTTATACGAAAAGAGATGCTGCTGCAGTTAAACAAGCTGTAAAGAATTTAATTCTCACCAATCATTTTGAAAAACCCTTTTTACCTTTTTTTGGTGGTAATATTAGAGATTTACTCTTTGACTTAGCAGATGAGGATATAGAAGAAGATGTGGAAGATAGAATTATACAAGCAATTAACACTTATGAGCCACGAGCTGCAGTGCGTACTGTAAATGTTAAATCCGATCCTGATAGAAATAACTTAAATGTTTATATAGAATTTCAGGTAATAAATACAACAGAAGTTGTAACACTCACAACTACCCTATCAAGGTTAAGATAATATGACAACAACGATTAGATCTACAGCACTTGATTTTAATAATATTAAAAGCAACCTAAAAACTTATCTTGCAAATACAGACGAGTTTAGCGACTATAATTTCGAGGCCTCTGGGCTTTCAAACATATTAGATGTGCTAGCTTATAATACTCATATTAACGGACTAATTGCAAACTTTGCATTAAATGAATCTTACCTACCCACAGCTCAGCTTAGAAGCTCTATTGTGTCATTAGCAGAAGGTATAGGGTATATTCCTGATAGTAATACATCCTCTCAGGCTAAAATTCGTATAACTTTTAATAACAGTAGTATGTCAAACAATGTTATATTACCAGCTTACACTAAATTTAATACTACAGTTGATGATGTTTCCTACACCTTTCAAACTATTGAGGCTTACACAGCTATTAATAATGGATCGGGGTTTTACGAATTTAAAACAGCAACTGGATCTAATCAAATTCCAATATATGAAGGCACTTTGAGATCTAGAACTTTTCTGGTTGGTGATTATGAGGATAACCCCATCTATGTTATACCAGATAGGACTATAGACACTGATACAGTTACTGTTAATGTTTTTGAAAGCGCAACTTCTAGCGCTGCCACTCCTTATCAAAACGTTCTAAATGCTGCTAGTATTAGTGCTAACTCCACAGTCTACATTTTAAAAGAATCACCTAATGGGTATTATGATCTGTCATTCGGAGATGGAACTACGTTTGGAGTAGCGCCTGCTGCAGGTAATAGAATTCAAGTACAGTACCTTTCTACTAACGGAGCTATAGCTAACGGAGCTAGTTTATTTACAGCTGCTTCCACTTTTAATGAAAGTGGTGAAACTGCATCTTTAAGTGTTACTAAATGGACTAACTCTATTGGAGGAGATAAAAAAGAGACTATTGAGTCTATTCGTAAGAATGCTCCATTCCAATATGCAACACAGAATCGCATGGTCACAGCTGATGATTACGCTTCGCTCATTCTACGAAACTATTCCACATTAATAAACGATATTGTTTCTTGGGGTGGAGAAGATGCGCTTCAACCTGAATATGGAGCTGTATATGTTTCCATCGATTTTGAAGACACTGTTACAGCTGATACTATTGCTGCTACTAAGCTCTCTATTCAAGATTTAGCTGAGCAGTTATCTATTACTTCTTTTAATTTAAGATTTGTTGACCCTATTCAAACCTTTGTAGAAACAGACACTTACTTCCAGTTCAATCCTAAACTAACTGATCTTACCCTAGCTAATACTAAAAATAATGTTACCGCAGCTATCAGTAAATACTTTACTAATAATACAGGTAAATTTAAACAGTCCTTTAGAAGATCTAACTTATTAACTCTAGTTGATGATGTAAGCAGCGCTGTTCTCTCCTCTAGATCAGACGTTAGAATGCAACAAAGGGTTATACCCTCTTCTCCATCTTTAATAGCAGTTATAAAATCTCTCTTAGATGATCCAGTTAATGTGTCAGATGCAGTTTTAAATCACGCTGTTAACTTAGTTTCTCAAAGTAGATTTGAAGATGCTGCAAACTATCTAGTTCCTCTAGCATCTTCTTATAATTATTCCTCTATTATTAGTATTCTAAGTAGAAGTAAAAGCAACACAAGTCAACAGCTGCTCTTCCCAGTCTCTATAGCTGTGCCGGATGATGACACTTTCACAATTACCAGTTCTACTTTTGTGTACAATGGTAATAACGCTGTAATAAGAAACAAGCTAAGCTCAAATGATTTACAAATAGTAGCAGCTGCAGGAGGATCTGTCCTACTAGATAATATAGGTCATTACACTGCAGCGGGGGGAGTAGTAACTATTAATTATTTCAACCCTACCAGTATAACAGGAGGAGCAGCTTTTATTAAAATCGCTGCTGTTCCAGCAAATCCTAGTGTTATCACTTCTTCACGAAATAATATTATTTTACATGACCCTAATCGGTCAACAGTTAATGCGGTTATAACAGAAGCAACAAATTAATGTCTATATTAAGAGATAAAACTTATTCAGATAATAAAAGAACTTTGCTCAATTTTCATAGAGCAGAAATAGATAGAGTATTACCTGAGCATGTTGTACAGGATAATCCTACTCTTAAAACTCTTTTTAGTAAGTATTATGAATGGTTAGATTCTAGTGATAATTTTGGAGGTCAAATACAGGAACTCTATAGTAATAGAGACGCTACCCAGGTACCATCAAAGCTTTTACAGTATTTAGAAGATGAGTTGCTTCTTGGACAAGCTTATTTTGGCGGGTTTTTAAATAAAAGAGAAGCTATAAAGTATAGTAATCTACTTTATAGATCTAAAGGTACTAAGTATAGTACACAGCAATTCTTCAGAGGTTTTTTTGGGGTTGACCCTATTGTGGAATATCCTAAAAATAATATATTCCTTGTTGGTCCTCAAATTGATTACGATTTAGACAGTGTAAATAATTCTGGTCAGCAGATTAAACAAGCTGCTGCTGAAATAGGCCCGGAATCAAGAAAATATATAACAGATGATAAGCTTTATCAAGTATTATCTGTTTTAATAAAGTCTAGTTTACCGCTTAACCAATGGAAAGAGGTTTATAAATTATTCGTTCATCCAGCAGGCGTTTATTTAGCTGGTGAGACTTTAATTGAAATGACCAATGTATCATGGAATAATATTACTCATAATCCAGAGCTAGTTAATAATGGTGGTATTAACTTTATAATGGATGAAATTGGTGATTCACTAGGTTCATTATTAATAATTGAAGGAGCCAATGCTTATCAACCAGAAGCGTTTGCAGAGATTACTTTAATTAATAAAGATGACGGATCTGTAGGAATGAGACGTCAAAGAACAGATCAGACATTCCATGATGTAGGATCTCTATCTATTGATTCGCTAGGTACGGGTTATACATTAGAAGAGCTACTATCACCAAACTCTGTAACATTTGATGATTCTGATACACGCACGTTTAACGTTACTGATGCAGTTCAGTTCTCACAACAAAATGATGTAGCTGGTGTTCTTGGTATATCCTCCTTTGACCAACATGAATACTCCACACTCTTTGATAGTAGTAATATTGCAGATTCAGCTCATTGGCCATTCATACACATATAAATAATAGAAATAATTTAGAGAGATAATTATGGCAAGACAAATTATCAATACAGGTTCTACCGCAAATGACGGCACAGGAGATACTTTACGTACTGCTGGCGCTAAAATGAATGACAATTTTTCTGAGCTTTACACTATAGTGGGAGGAGGCGCTGTTGGGGTGTCTCAACTTACTGACAGTGGCTTAGATATCATTGGTACTAATTTTAGAACTAAAATAGGTGCAGTTAACCCACTGTCAGAACTAAGCATTGATTTTCCAGATTCTTCAGGAACTGTAATATTAAATACCGCTACTCAAACTCTTACTAATAAGACTATTAGTGCTGATAGTAACACATTAAGTGGTATTGCAGCTAGTAGTTTTGTTGTATCCGACGGTTCTGGTAATATTGATGGGTCTGCTTCCGCTAAAGCTATTCCTACCGGAGTAGTTGTAGGTACAACAGATATTCAAACTTTAACTAACAAAACTCTCACAACACCATCTATTACTTCTCCTAAAATTACAACCGGTATTAATGATGTAAATAATAACGAGATTATTAAATTTACTGCAACTGGATCAGCAGTTAATGAAATAACGATTACTAACCAAGCTACCGGGTCTAGTCCTTCCATAGCAGCTACGGGTGCAGATGCAAATCTTAATCTCACGTTACAGTCTAAAGGCACTGGAGGAGTAAGAGTACATAGTAAATTAATTAACACTTCAGAAACATTAACTTCTAGTGGCGCTTGCTCTCAAGCAGTTCCTCTTACTATTTTTAACAGCGCTTCTAGCCTAGCAATGACATTAGCTGCAGGAACTATAGCAGGTGAAACTAAATATTTTGTGAATAGAAATTCAGGTACAGCAACAGTTACTGCGAATATGGCAGGAGCAGTAACATCAGTAGCATTTGCAGCTAATGAGGCTGGATTTATGATATGGTCTGGAGCAGACTGGCATCTAGCTTCTAAAACAGTAGCAACTTAGGTATAAACAATGACAGCAAAAATTACAGATAAACTTAAAAAACAACTAGCTCAGCAGATATTCGACGAAGCTACTGGAACTAAGATTGGTGACTCAGATAATTATTATTATATTGCGGTAGGTCGTTCCCAAGAATGGGATGTAGAGGCTAACCCTGATACACCTCAACCCGTTGAGTATGATGAGCGCACATTTAGATATGATATGCAATCTATAAAAGCTGTAGAAGCTTTTTCCTTTGTTATACCTCTAAAGGACTGGACTTCCGGTACTGCATATGCTCAGTATAGTGATAATGATGTGGGGCAAGGTACTAACTTCTACGTAAGAACAGTAGATAACAATGTATATGTCTGTATTCGGCAAGGTAAAAACTCTTTAGGGGCGAGTCAAATATCGTCTGTAAAACCTAGTCATACAGGAACTACTATTCCGATTGAAACAGACGGATATGCATGGAAATACCTATACACCATATCTACTGCAGATGGTAATAGTTTCTTAACTGCTAATTGGATGCCTGTTAAGTTTGCTGATTCTGCTACTTATTCTAATCCTACAAGTACATATCACGCTCAATACTTAGTACAAAACGCTGCCACCCCAGGTCAAATTGTTGGCTATAGAGTAACAGCAGGTGGTACAGGGTATACAAACACAGATACTCTTACTGTAGTTGGGGATGGTATAAACGCTAAAGCTAGAATTGTTGTAGATGGAATAGGGTCGATTGCTGCAGTTGAGGTGGGTGATAGCGCTAACTTTGGAGCTACTGGGTTCCCTCCATTAGCAGATGGATTCGGATCTGGATATTCTAGAGCTAATGTAAGAATTACAACTGCTGGTGGCTCAGGAGCCAGTATTACTCCTGTGTTATCTGTTAAAGCTGGTATTGGAGCTAACCCCGTAGATGATTTAAGATCTACAGCTCTTATGTTTAATATTAAACCGGAAGGTAATGTAGAAGGTAAGTGGATAGTAGATAATGAATATAGACAAGTGGGTCTTTTACGTAATCCTTTAGTGTACAACTCTGCATCTAAATTTACTGGCACATCAGCTCGAGCTTTAAGTATCCTCAACTTAGACGCTATTCCTAGTCCTATTACCTTTGGCGAAGATATTTTAGTTAATGGAGATAGTAATGCTCAAGGCTATCTAGATTACTGGAATAATATTAATCTCTGGTATCATCAAAATGAAACAACCGGGTTTACTCCTTTTAGAGCTGGAGAAGTTATTACAGTAGAGGGATACTCAGCGTCTACTCTTACTGTTGATTCAATATCTGCGCCAGAAATAGATGTATACTCTGGCGACATCCTATATATTAATAATACTACTGATGTGCCTAGAGAAGCTCAAGGTTCTGAAGATATTAAACTGATTGTAAAGCTTTAAGGATACACAATGGCAACTAACTTATCTAGTACAACTTTCTTAAGCGAATACAATGATGACTATAGAGATAGCGATCATTATCATCGTATTCTTTTTAATAATGGTAGAGCATTGCAAGCTAGAGAGCTTACACAGATGCAATCTATTATTCAGTCTGAGATGGCTAGAATCGCTTCTTTCCTGTTTAAAGAGGGGGGAATTACAGGGTCAGCTGGTAGCTTAAGCGGTGCATTTGCTCCTGTAGGGTCGGTAAGAATAACTGACTTACCTGTAGGTTCTGCTCAACTAAAGGGGTTAGAATTAAGTAATGATGCAGGAGTTACTGCAACTGTAAAAGCGGTTATTGATACTGGCGGAAGTGATGATATTGTTTTAGTTAGATATACATCAGCTAATAATCTACTTTCTTCTAATCCTGATGAAGGCCCTAGAACATTCCTAGCTTCTGATACGCTATCTTATGATGATGGAGGTTCTTTCTCAGGTAGTTTAGTTGTAAAGGCAGATGATGGAGCGACTCTAGCAATTAATAAAGGATCTATGGTAGAAATACCCGCCTTTAATAGCTTTGTTGCTGGACACATGGTCACAACAGAATCTCAAAGTTTGGTATTAAGCACTACTAGCAGTACTCCCACCACAGTTGTAGGATTCAAATTATCAGAGCAGATTTTTACTGTTAATGATGCAATTGCACTATATGACAATTCTGGATCGACACCTAATCTTACATCCCCCGGTGCAGATAGATTAAAAATTACACTAACATTAATAAGAGAATCTGATGTAAGTGCTGGAGAAACATTTTACCCGTTTATAAAAATTATTGATGGGGTATCAAGAATAGTAGCTACTTCAGACAATGCTCTTGGTGAAGTTGGGAAGATTTTAGCCACCCGTACAGATGACATTACTGGAGACTTTATAGTTTCAAACGCTCCACAAGGTAGCTTTAATCTGCGAATTGTGGATGATAGCGATGCTAATTTCTTACAGTATAGAGTTTCAGGTGGTGTAGCCTTTATAGACGGTAATAGAGTTGAAAGAGGAGCTGCTAACGCTCCTATTAGAGTTGCTAAACCAAGAGGGACAACAGATAAAAAGACAGTAAGTAATGAATTTATCTTTGCAAGATATGGTAATTATTTCCTAGCAGATTCTTTAAATGGATTGATCAGTAGTTTAGATTCGTTTGCTGAGCTTAATCTATTTAATGGAGCTACATTAGGTGGTACTAATATAGGTACTGCTCGTATTAGGCAAATTGAAGAAGTAGATAGTAAGTTTAGACTTCATATGTTTGATGTTAATATGGATTCAAGTGCTGGGGTACCATATAATTTAAGAGCCGCTAAAAGTGTAGGACTATCTCCAGCTCACTATGCTAACTTAGCTGAAGTAGATGGTATTATTCAACTTCAGGATAAGGCTCAAAACTCCTTATTGTTTCCATTACCTTCTAATAGAGTGAATCAAATTGACACTGTGGAGTTAACAGTTCAAAGAATAGATCGTAGAACTGCAGCTGGGGGATCTGCTACCTTCCAAACTTCAGCTGGTGCATCTAATTTTGAAGATACAAGTAAATGGATAGTGCAGGTAGACAGTAGCGGTGAGATTTTCTCTCCACCTACTGTATCTGGAACCCCTGTTACTACCGCAACAGTTACAGGATTACCGAATGGAGATGTTACTCTACTAGGATATGAAAAAATAACTAATGCCCAGAGAAAGACTAAAACATTAGCTACTTCTGGTGCTACTCAATCAGTTAATGTAAGTGAATCTGTAACTCCAGATAGTACTGGTAGATTTAAACTTTCTAAAGCAGACATTTATAGATTTACTAGTGTGGTAGATGATACCACATCAGAGAATATTACTTACAAGTATGCTTTTGATAACGGTCAACGAGATGATTACTATGATGTTGGTCAAGGGATTCTTTTAAAAGATCAAACTGCTCCAGCTGGATCTATTACTGTAACCTATGATTATTTTTACCACACAACAGGATTCTTCTTTGGTGGAGTGAGATCTTATCCAGATTTAACCTATGATAAGATTCCTACTTATATTACAGATTATGGTAAAGAATATAAGTTAAGCGATGTTATTGATATGCGACCAGTAAAGAGCTCTAATAATGACTTTACAAGTGCAGGAGCAGTTGTAGAAGCTTTACCGAGAAATGCAGATTTTATGGTTGCTAATACTGTTGAGTATTGGATGCCTAGAGTAGATGTGCTTACTTTATCACCTAATGGATCTATTAACCTGCTCATAGGGCAAACGGGTGATGATCCAAGAGCTCCTACTACTAGCAGTGAAGAGATGGTTCTTCACTATATTGATTTAGACCCTTACACTATTAATAATAAAGAAACTAGAGTTAATACAGTAGATCATCGTGGATTAAAAATGGCTGATCTCCGTGCAATGGAAAAACGTATCTCTAATTTAGAAACTATGTCATCTTTAACTGCTGCAGAAACTACACTAAACAGTCTTGAAATAGCAGATCCTAATGATAATACACTACCAGCAAGGGTGAAGTTAGGTATTACAGGAGATACGTTCAATAGTAATATTCAATCAGCTATAGCTGACAATGATTACAGAGCCAGAATCGATAAACCTCTTGGAATGGTAGCCCCTAGATTCTTTAATAGAACTCTACCAATGTACTACGATTCAGCTTACTCTACAGGAGTTGTTAGACGAGGTAATACTATTTGGCCTAGCTATGAAGAAACTGTAATGATTAATCAATCAGTAGCTTCTAAAGCGATAAATGTAAACCAATTCGAACTTAATAAATACATTGGTAGCGGTGTTATTGATCCTCCAGTTGTTAACTGGAATGTTCGCAAACTAGTTGATGCTAATTACAATGGTGGAGTCGCAGTAGGCCCTGACACTTTGCAGATTAGTGGGCAAGGAAGTCAGAGTTTCGAAGGCGATGGAGAATAGGAAATTAAAATGGCAGTACAGTACGTTAAGGTCGGCACAGAAACTAAATACAGAGATGTAACTGAGACTATTGAGCAGGATGTAGGTTTTGAAGATATAGCTATATGTAGACCTATGTTCTTCTTTTTTGATTTCACATCATTGAAACCAAAGAGTCCGCATTGGTTTTTTCTAGATGGGGTTGATGTTACTAACTATATTAACACCTCCTTTACTCTTGATAGTCTTAACAATGCCTCGAGAAATTCTAAATTAAGAGATCCTGGAGATGCGTATATTACTGAAACTCAATTTCCAGCAGCACAGGGTGGTCCAACAAATGGAGGATCTGGCCCTGTGAATACAGATACAGCTGGTAATTTATCTGGAGCGTTTTACCTACAAAGTAACACAACTACATCCTTTAAAGTGGGTACTAAGGTACTTGAAATAATTGATGTAAGCTCGAATAATAGAGAAAAGGCTTTATCATTTAGTCAAGTAGAGTTTGAAGCGCTAGGATTATATGATCTTTATACAGAAGAAAAAATAACTAGAACTGAAGCTTATGAAGCAGATGTATTTAAAGCAATTACCGTGCCACAGTCAAGTAATAAGGATAAAAACTCTGAGCCTGTATACTATTCGCATTATGAGCCTCCAGCTGGTGTTAGTTTCACTTCAAAGGAATATTGGACTGGCGGTACTGTAACTAAATATAAAACGGGTATGACATCTGCGCAGATACAAAAAGATAGAAATACGGGCAGTTCATCTAAATCTGCCGCTGGCGGTTCTAAATCCGCCGGATCTTGTTGCTTTATTATGCTAGAAGCTAGATATGGAGATGGTACTATGGATAAAGTGGTACGTCGATATAGAGATGAGTATATGACAGATAAAAATAGAAGAGGGTATTATAAACTTGCAGAAGTTTTAGTACCTCTTATGAGAAAATCAAAGGTGGTAAAGTGGATAGTAACTAAGACAATGGCAGATCCGCTAGTTGCTTATGGTAAATATTATTATGGAGAAAATAAAACAGGGGTAATATACACTCCAGTGAAGAACTTTTGGATGAAGCTTTTTGATATATTAGGTAGTGATACTAAGTTTATTCGCGAAAATGGGGAAACAGTATAATGGCTGGCAGATTACAACTAACAGAACAGCTTAATCCTATGGCTCAAACCTTTAGGGTTTTAGAACCAGGAGGATCAGTTCTGACGGGAATAGGGCTTTTTTTCGAAAGTGTTCCTTCTGGGACTCAGCCGCAAGTACCTGTTACAATAGAGTTAAGACCTGTAACAGAAAGTGGAGACCCCTCTTCTCAGAGATTTATCCCTGGTACAAGAGTATCTCATTTACCCAACGAAATTACAGGGGCTAGTACTACATTTTCGGCTAGTACAGAGAAGAAGTTTACATTTAGAGAGCCTGTTTATATACCTGGTAACAGTGAAGTAGCTATTGTAGCTTATACAGCTGCTGCAGCTGGTCATTATAGAATCTACGCTGGTACACTAGGAGATATATCAATAGGATCAAATACAGAAAAAGTAACTCATCAACTTGATGCAGGAGTATTTTTTCAATCATCAAATGGTACTGTGTGGTCAAAAGATCAAAACACGGATATAGCTTTTAAAGTTTATAGAGCTGAGTTCCAAATTGGCACTTCAACAGCTAGACTAAAACCGACTTTACCTCCAGTAAAAAACCTAACAGAAAACTCTGTAACACAAAGTATTGTTAACTACCCTGCTGCACCCCTTATTACAGACTCTGGTAGTACAAGTTTGAACGTTATACATCCATCCCACGGATTTCAAGTTGGGGATAATGTTACCCTTTCCGGGTTAGATAGCACTTCTGCATATAATGGTGTGTTAGGTGCATCTATTATAGGATCAAGAACAGTTATAGCAGCTGATCCTTATGGATACACAGTAACTATGGATTCTGCTGCAACTGCAACTGGGCGCACTGGGGGATTAGTAGTAAAAGCTACTGAGCAATATATTATCAATGACTTCTCTCTTACAGTTCCTAATACCACTCCACCTCAAACACTTATTGATGTAGGGGGTAATTTTGTTACTAGTAGATCTTTTGGAGGGTCAGAGACAGCTGGTCTTAGAACTCTTAATGTGGCAGTTAATATAAATGCTGTTTCAGCATTAAGAGATCCTCACGTTGTGCTTTCATCAGAGAATGAATTCGGTGAGCTGGGAGTCCAGGATAGCGCTTCTACTTATTTTGATATTGGATTAACAACAGCTAATAAATTCGTTGCACCTTATATTAATGCTAATGCAGCTGCCCTCATAACCCTATCTAACTTTATTGATCTACAAGATTCAGCTGGTACTATTAGCACTATTAATTATACCGCAGAAACTAATCCAAACGGTGGTACTAATGCAGCTAAACATATTACTATACCATATGCATTGGAGAACGATGCTACATCTATAAGAGTTTTATTAGATGCAGTTCGCCCCCAAGGGTCAGACTTTACTGTGTGGTATAGAACAGGTAGATCTACTTCTAATGTTTTATTAAAAGATACCTCTTGGACAGCATTCAGCACATCTATTAACCCTCCAAATAAATCAAATTATTCTCAAATCGAGCCAAATAGAAACAATGAACAGTATGAATTTAATGTCTTTGATATTCCTTCGTTTAACGAATATCAAATAAAAATTACATTTAACACTTCAAGATCGTCTAATGTACCTGTCATTCGTAACCTTAGAACTATAGCAACAGTATGATAGAAAAAATATTAATACCTATTGAAGGACACCCTGACTTAGTAAGAGATATAAAAACTAATGCTATTATTAATATAAATAAAGATAAAGCTGAGCAGAGACATAAAGCGCGCGAATTAAGACTACAAGAAAAGCAAGAATTTGAGCAGGTAAAGTCTGATGTTCAGGATATAAAAGCAATGTTGCAGAAATTATTAGAGAACGGTTCCAATGGCTAATAGTAAAATTCCAGCAGTACTCTTAAATGATACTCTAAACCTACAAAGAAGACGATTTAATCAGCTATTAGATTCTGTCGGTGATGTAAGTACTCTTAAAACAACTGCGGGAGGTGTTACTGCTGCAGTTAATGAGCTATACGACTCAATCGGAGTTATCGGACTTGGGAGCTTAACTACTACAGCACAGACATTAAGACAAGCTATCAACGAGCACGAAACAGATTTAGGTAACATGAGTTTTACCGGATTAAGTGCTACTGATGTATCGGCAGCTGTTAGAGAACTTCGTACAGAATTAGGCGACCATAGTGCATTAACCACAGCAACTACAGTATCAGCTGTAGCTGCCATTAATGAATTAAGAGATTCAATGGGGGCTGAAGGCGGCTTAACTACTACTACTAAAAATATAATTGGCGCAATTAATGAACATGAGACCGATATTGGTAACATGACATTAACAGGGTTAACAGCTACTAATTTATCTGCGGCTGCTAGAGAACTTCGTATAGAATTAGGTGACCATTCAGCTCTAACTACTAAAACTACTGTATCTGCTGTTGCAGCTATTAATGAGCTAAGAGACTCGATGGGTGCAGAAGGTGGTCTAACCACCACTACTAAAAATATAATTGGCGCAATTAACGAGCATGAGACTGATATTGGTAACATGACTCTTACAGGACTTGCAGCTTCTGATATTTCTGCTGCTTTAAGAGAAATAAGAGTAGATATTGGTGATGTGGGAGCTTCTGGTGCTTCTTTAGATACAACAGCAATTGATATTGCAGCGGCTATTAATGAGCATGAAGCTGATATCGGTAGCATGTCTCTTAATACAACTGCTACTAATATTACAGCAGCTATTAATGAGCATGAGGCAGATATTGGGAATATGACTTTTACAGGTCTTACATCCTCGAACATCTCAGCAGCTTTAAGAGAGCTAAGAGTTGATATCGGAGATATAGGGGCCGCAGGCGTTTCTTTAAACACTACTGCAACTGATATTACAGCCGCTATTAATGAGATTCATGACTCTATTGGGGAAGTGGCATTAAGTACACAAGCTACAACAATAAAAGCAGCTATTAATGAGTTGAATGATTCTATAGGATCAGGGGGATTAACTACCACTAATAAGACTTTAATAGCGGCTATCAACGAGCACGATACAGAAATCGGTTCTGCTTCCTTAAATACATCTGCTAATACTCTTAGAGGAGCTATTAATGAACATGAGGCCGATATCGGTAA
>Ga0209652_1001046_pt1 | contig 22752 bp, 25 predicted proteins | sample SaaInl74LU_5_DNA_FD_184641 | JGI IMG/M metagenome (GOLD analysis project Ga0209652, IMG submission 184641) | Marine microbial communities from expanding oxygen minimum zones in the Saanich Inlet - ESP_74LU_5_DNA (SPAdes) (version 2) | ecosystem: Environmental > Aquatic > Marine > Intertidal zone... | reverse complement strand
ACGCCATGAACTACGACCCTGCAGCGACGCTGGATGCAGGAAGCTGTGTGTTTGGTGGATGCACCGATGCTGAAGCGAACAACTACAATGCCCTGGCCAACGTGGACGACGAATCCTGTCTGTACGAGGTTTGCCCTGACTTCACCGGCGACGGCGACATCGACTTGATGGACTTCCTCGCCTTCTTGGTCAGTTACGTCGGCGAAGGACCGCCGGAGGCAGATAACGGCGACGGCAACTGATGCCGGTCATGTGAACGAATCGCGGAATCGGGGTCTCGAAAGGGGCCCCGCTTTTGGTTGGGGGTAACGTACTTTTGGGGCGTCATGGGTGCCACAGAAATCATCTTCATTTTCGCCGTTTACCTCTTGCTCTTTGGGGCGAAGGGGATTCCGTCCTTGGCCAAAACCATGGGCCAAGCCGTGCGCACCTTCCGCAACGCCACCGAGGACATTCAGCGAGAGATTTTGTCAGAAGACCGGCCAAAGGCGCGTGATTTCTCCAACGTCAGGGACGTCACGAAGCCTCAGGATGACGCGGATGAAGCGCCCAAAAACATGGGCGATGGCCCTCTAAAAGACGCCCCAGAAGCATGACGTGGCTTTGGCTCATTGGCGGTCTGGTGGTGCTGGTCGTCGGAGGGGAACTCCTCGTCCAAAACGCTTCCGCGCTTGCCCTGAAAGCCAAGGTGTCACCTCTCATTGTCGGGTTGACCGTCGTGGCCATGGGCACGAGCGCACCCGAGTTGTTTGCATCGCTTCAGGCGGCTTGGAAAGGCGACGGCTCCATCGCCATTGGCAACGTGCTGGGTTCGAACGTAGCCAACCTTGGCTTGGCGCTCGGCCTGACGGCTCTGGTGAGCCCTGTGGCAATGAAATGGCGCGATTTGAAACTGCATTGGTGGGTGATGCTCGCGGCCACGGTGGCATTCATGGTCTTTGTGCAGGACCTGACTCTGACCCGCCAAGAGGGCCTGATGCTCCTCGCGGGTGGCGCCCTGTACCTCGGAGGCCAAATTCTGGCCGCCCGCCGCGACGCCAACTCCTCGGTCGCCGAGGAACTGCTGGAAGAAGCCGGCGACGCTTCGCGCCCCTACCCTGTCCTTCTCGGCCTGTTGGTGATGGGATGTGTCGGTTTGTTTTTTGGCTCGGATGCGTTTGTGTTTGGAGCGAGTGAGATCGCCCTGGACTGGGGGGTCAGCACGCACGTGATTGGGGTGACGGTGGTGGCGTTTGGCACCAGCGTCCCGGAAATCGTGGCCTCGCTGACCGCCGCCATCAAGGGGAACAGCGCGTTGAGCATTGGCAACCTCGTGGGATCCAACATCTTGAACATCCTGCTTGTGCTCGGCGCGACCGTGGAGGTAGGCACGCTGAAGGTGTCCGAGGTCGTTCCGGTTCACGACGTGTGGTGGATGCTGGGGGCGGCGGTTCTTTTGGCTCCTTTGATGGTGCTCGGCAAAGGCAACATTGGACGCGTCAGCGGTGCCCTGTACGTGGGCATCTACGTCGCATACGTCGTTCTGGTGGTCGCGCATGGCTGACGCAGCGCGCGAATGGGTTCTTGGCGGCCCTGACCTGCCTCCTTCCTCCCCGGCTTGCTGGGTTTTTCGCAAAGCCTTTGAAGAATTCGAATTGGACACGTGGTGGCGAGAGGTGGCTGAATCCGATGGAGGTTGGCGCCAAAACGACATCCGCGTCTTTGGCCAATGGCACAAGGAACCTCGGATGACAGCGTGGTGGGGACCGGCGTACCAATACGCCAACGTGGCCTGGCCGGGGCGGCCCTTGGGCGGGCGCGTGGGCGAGCTTGCGAAGTGGGTGGGCGAGCTGGCCGGCACGACGTACGACGCGGTGCTCGTCAACGGCTACCGCGACGGCCAGGACGCCATGGGCTGGCACCGCGACAACGAACCGGAAATCGACACGAGCAGCATCGCGAGCCTGAGTCTCGGTGCCACGCGCACCTTCAAAATCCGGGACCGGCGCACCAAGGAAGTCACAAACGTCGAGCTCGCCCACGGCGACCTCCTGGTCATGCAACACCTCCAAGACGTCCACGAACACAGTGTCCCTAGACGGGCCCGGGTGCACGAACCGCGCATCAATTTTACGTTTCGACGTTGGGTCTGAGCCGTACCTTCGCGTCATGTCAGTGCACAAAGAAGCCAAGCGCATCACCACCCAGGTGCTGCATGAAATGAAGCAAAGCGGCGAGAAAATCGCCATGCTGACGGCGTACGACTACACCATGGCGACCGTCGTGGATCAAGCCGGCGTGGACATCATCCTTGTAGGCGACAGCGCCTCCAACGTCATGGCCGGTCATGAGACCACCCTTCCCATCACCCTTGATCACATGATCTACCACGCGCAGGCCGTGGTTCGCGCTGCGAAACGGGCGCTTGTGGTGGTGGACCTCCCCTTCGGAACGTACCAGGGCAACTCGAAAGAAGCGCTGAACAGCGCCGTCCGCATCATGAAGGAAAGTGGTGCTCACGCCGTGAAACTCGAGGGTGGTCGTGAAGTCAAAGAAAGCATCGAGCGCATCCTCTCCGCAGGCATTCCTGTGATGGGGCACTTGGGGTTGACGCCGCAGTCGATCTACAAGTTTGGGACCTACACCGTGCGCGCCAAGGAAGAAGAAGAAGCGCAGCGCTTGAAGGAAGACGCCAAACTGTTGAACGACATCGGCTGCTTCAGCATCGTTTTTGAGAAAATCCCCGCTCACCTCGCCGGCGAAGTGACGGCCTCCGTGGAGTGCCCCACCATTGGCATTGGCGCAGGGGCGGATTGCGACGGGCAAGTTTTGGTCTTGCACGACATGCTGGGAATCACTCAAGAATTTTCCCCGCGATTCCTTCGTCGCTACAGTGACATCGGAGACCAAATGCTCGGTGCTATCCAGCAATACGTGCGTGACGTGCGTGCGACGGACTTCCCCAACGAATCCGAGCAGTACTGATGGCTCAAGGGCCTCAAGAGGATCAACCTCGGCGCAACGACGGCGCGTTCCACCGCTTCGTCAAAGCCCCCAAGGCCCCGATCGTGCACAGCACGAAGGACAACCTTCAGGTGCTGTACGAAGACAACCACATTGTGGCCGTCAACAAGCGGAGCGGCGATGTTGTGCAGGGAAGCGGAACGGGAGAAGCGAGCCTGTGCGAGGTCGTGGCGGAATACGTCGCGCACAAGTACAACAAGCCGGGCAAGGCCTACATCGGCACGGTTCACCGCCTCGACAGGCCGGTCAGCGGCGTGATTTTGTATGCGCGCACGACCAAAGCTCACAAGCGGCTCAGCACCATGTTCCGGCACCGCGAAATGCAAAAGACGTACTGGGCGGTGGTGAAGCCCAACCCACCTCAACAGGAAGGGCACGTCATCAACTACCTCGAAAAGAACGAGAAGCTGAACAAGAGCTTCGCGCACGACAAACCTTCGGACAACCGCAAGGAATGCGAATTGATGTACGAAGTGCGCGGAAAGTCAGACCACTACGCCTTCGTGGAGGTGCTCCCCAAGACGGGACGTCATCACCAGATTCGCGCGACGATGGCGCAGCTCGGCTGCCCGATCAAAGGCGACGTGAAATACGGTTCGCGGCGCACGAACGACAACGCGTCCATCCACCTGCACGCGCGACGCATCGACTTCATCCACCCCGTGAAGCGCGAGACCGTGTCGATCTTGGCGCCCCCGCCTGACGACGTGCTGTGGGACGCCTTTGTGGCCATCGATCGCGGGCTGCGCTGAGGCGCGTGGAATGCGCGTTGACAAGTTTTGGAGGCGCGTGTGACCTTGGATGCACGTGGGGTGCGGTGAGGCCTGTATTTTTGGGGTTCACATTGACAAGACACCATGAGCACTCCTGAACATCACCGCTGCCTCATCGTTGGATCAGGCCCCGCTGGATACACCGCCGCCATCTACGCCGCCCGCGCGGACATGAAGCCCGTCCTCTACCAAGGACAGCAGCCTGGCGGACAGCTGACGGAAACGACGGAAGTCGACAACTTCCCAGGCTATCCTGCAGGCATCAACGGCCCTCAAATGATGAAGGACCTCGAAGACCAAGCCAAACGTTTCGACACGGACGTGCGCTACGGATGGGTCACGAAAGTGGACTTCAGCGGTCCAGTGCACAAGGTTTGGGTGGGCGACAACCAGGAAACGGAAATTCACGCCGACACCGTCATCATCAGCACGGGAGCGTCCGCGAAATGGCTCGGCCTCGAAAGCGAGTTGCGCCTGCGCGACCTCGGTGGAGGGGTCAGTGCCTGTGCGGTGTGCGACGGCTTTTTCTACCGCAACCAGGAAGTGGTCATCGTCGGTGCGGGAGACAGCGCCTGCGAAGAAGCGAGCTACCTCGCCAAACTCTGCACCAAAGTCACCATGCTTGTCCGCCGCGACGAGATGCGTGCGTCGAAAGCCATGCAGCACCGGGTGAACAACCTCGACAACATCGAAGTGCTTTACAACACTTCCACCGTTGAAGTGCTCGGCGACCAAGCCGTTGACGGGGTCAAGGTGAAGAACAACGTGACCGGTGAGGAGCACGTCATTCCGGCGACCGGATTCTTCGTCGCCATCGGCCACAAGCCCAACACCGACGTTTTCAAGGACTACATCACGCTCGACGACCAAGGCTACATCGTCAACGCGAAGCCGGGCACGAGCAAGACCAACGTCGAAGGCGTGTTTGTCAGCGGAGATGCGGCGGACAAGGTCTACCGCCAAGCCATCACGGCAGCGGGCACCGGTTGCATGGCCGCACTTGATGCGGAGCGCTACCTCGCGGACAAGGGCTTGCACTAAGCATGATGCGGGGGCGTTGGGCCGGTTTGTTGCTCCTTGTTTTCGCGGCGGGATGCGCGGGCCCAGGTCCCGATTCACCATCTTCCCCGGACAACCCCATGGAGGACAGCGTCCACGTTGCGCCAGCACCCTTCAATCAGGCTGCATGGACCATGGCCGAACTTCCTCCCCTCGAGGAACTGCTCGGAAACGTCCGCCCTGCGGAAGATTCTGCGTTTTCGGAATTGCCTGCGCGCATGTGTTCACGCGAGGGGCTTTACTTGCGGACGGAAGCGCGAGACGCGTTCGTGGCGATGCACGACTCGGCACTTGCGGACGGGGTTCGGTTGACGGCGCTGAGCGCGACGCGTACGTTTGGGCATCAACGAAGCATCTGGAACCGCAAGTGGGCCCGCCCGCAGTACATGGGTTGGAGCGATTTCGAAAAAGCCCAGGACATCCTGCTTTACAGTTCCATGCCTGGAAGCAGCCGGCACCATTGGGGCACCGACGTGGACATTCACAGCTTGGAGCCCTCCGAATTCATCCAAGGCGACGGCGCGCAAGTGGTGGCGTGGTTGCGCAAAACGGCGCACCACTTTGGTTTTGCCGAGGTCTACATCGCAGATTCGGGGAGAACTGGCTACCAACCCGAAGCCTGGCACTGGAGCTACATGCCTCTGGCCAACCGCTTCTTGGGTGCCATCAACGACGCGCGGAACGAAGGCCAACTTCCAGCCTGGAACGGCTTTGAAGGGGCGCACACCGCAGACAGGTTGAGGATCGTGGAAGACTACATCAACGGGGTGAACCCACAGGTTCTTCCCTGAACCACGTGACTTACTCCCCGGATTCGCGATCCACGTCTTGAGGCTCCCAGACTTTGAAGGCCTCGGTTCCCAGCGCCACACGGCCCACCTTGACGATGGCCGATTTCCGTGCGATCCAGTCGACCTCTTGGATTTGGACGTCTGTGAATCCGTCGAACATCGTCAACATGGAATGGCAAATGGTGAGGAAGGTCTCGCGGCAATCACTCACCGACCAAAACCTAAACACCACTTCCCCATTCGACTCGGGATCCTTCAACCGGCAGAGGTTCCAGACGTTGGGAATGCGCGCCAACCATCCTTCGGCCTCGTCCGCGCGATCATCTTGCACCTTGATGTCTACCGATGCGAAAAATTCGTAGCCAAGGCCATTCCAATCCAAATCGGCATGGATGCCGCGCACAATCCCCTCTTCCTTCAATCGCTTGATTCGGGAGTGCGTGGGGCCGGGCGTGAGTCCTACCCTCTCCCCAATGGCTTGGTTGGTCAGCGACGCATCCTCTTGGAGGGTTTCCAAGATGGTCACGTCGATTGGGTCAAGCCCCTTCTTTTTCGCTCGGTGTGGCATGGGTCCTCAGATCTCTCTTTCTCTCTACGAAGATACAGAAAGGCAAGGCCTGTCGAATAAACCTTTTGCAAATTGACGCTCGCATGACAAAATGGACGCCTAAGACCTTATTTTATTTCGACGCTCAGTGTCCGCCTAAAATCTCTTGAAGCTCCTTGGCCAAACCCAATCCCAAGGAGTCTTGCTGCAAGGTCAGGTGCCCCAGAAGTTCGTTGACGCTGTCCACGCCACGTTCGAGGTTGGCCCGCATCTCGAGGAGTTGCTTCTTGCGCTGGCGGTACGACTCGAGCAATTCGAACGCTTTCCAAACGTCACGAGCGATGATTTGGCGGCTCCAAGGCTTTTCAAAAAAGCGAAACACCAACCCTTCGTTCAGGGCGTCCATGACCACGTCGTGATCGGCAAAACCCGTCAAAATCATCTTCACCACTTCGGGGTGCGACTCCTTCGTGGCCCGGACCAAATCAATCCCCGTCATGCCAGGCATGCGTTGGTCGGTGATCATGACGTCCACCCGAAACGAATTCAACTGCTCGACCGCCTCCTCCGGGGAATGCGCGACGTGCACGTCAAAGTCCTTTCGAAATGCCGCGCGAAAGGCGGTCAAATTGGCCCTCTCGTCGTCCACGTACAGGACGGAAGGGCGCGGGGTTTGTGGGGTTTCCATGGAATTCTTCGTCTCGATCAATCGTCCATCAATCCAAGGCGGAACGCGTCCATGGAAGACTTCTCTTTCGCCAATTGGTTCGCCACGTCGAGGAGCCGACTGGAATCCGTGCGTTCATGCGCTTCGCGGATGTCAATCTCGTTGATGACCCCCTTGTCGGAGTTGTAATACGCACGGACCTTTTTCTTCTTTGACCGCAGCTCGACGTAGATGTCCTGATTCCCTGTCCCCTTTCGGAAACGAAACATGGGAACCTCCTTCAGATCGAGTTCCGCAATTTGGCACATGCCTTTGACGACGTCGGGAAGTTGCATGCAAGGAAGATAGCCCAAAAGTCGCGTTCAAGTCAACCTTTCATGTTCACCCCAACTGAAAGCGAGTCAGCGCAGGGGCGCGACGAAGCGCTTCTCGACCGAGCCGTCTGAATAGACGAGGAAAATGAGTTGGTTCGAGGGGTTGGCGACTTCGCGGCCGGTGAGGTCCACCGTCTTGACGAGGTGACGAGGGGCCGTGGTCGGGGTGAGTTCGCTCAAGCCGTTGACCTCCTCCACAGTGACCGTGAACTCCACACGGTCCGAGAGGCACGGGCTGGAAGAGGACATGGTCCAGTTGTAGTAGAAATAGTAGTAGGTGTACTGGTTTTGGCCATCGATCGTCGTGCCTGTGATGCTCGCCAACGACCCCACGTTGTACGGGAACATCACCGACGCGTTGTTGTCGTCACGCCAGAGGTTGGGCGAGTTGGTGCCGGAGCGGATCTGGTAGCCTTCGCCTGCGGGAAGTTCCACGTTGAGGGTGAAGAGGTTTTGGCCTGCGGTGAGCGCTTGGGAGACGGACGCCACGAGGTCGCCGGCCGCGTCGAGGATCTCGACGGTGTGGTTGCCGCCGTCCTCCGAGTAGACCTCCACCGACTCGAACAAGACGTCTTGGTAGACGTCAAAGAGCATCCAGAACGCGTTGTTGGGGTGGAACTGGCCGGCTTCGAAGTCAGGAGCGGCCTTGCCTCCCGTCGCATTGAACTCCGCGTTGGAGTGCGCCACCCAAACCGACGAGTCCGACTCCAGCAACAGCGGGAAGGTGTACGACTCGGCGACCGTGAGGGCATCGACCGCGTCCCCGGTGGCGTACCAGTACGAGTTGGGCTCGGCCGTGAAGGTCACGGGGTCGAGGGTTTGGACGGCGGACTGGGGAGCGGGGGCGTCAATCTCGAAGCACGACCCGTCGTCGATGGTCGCCACGTCCGAGTAGTTGCAGGACGCCTCGTCAGTACAGCCCACACAGAACAGCTCCTCCCCTTCGCACTCGCCGCAGACGTTGAATGCGAGGCACGACCCGTCGTCCTGCGTCGCGTCGGGATCGTAGTTGCACGCTTCCGCGTCGGTGCAGCCGTAGTCGACCAGCACGTCCGACATCTTCAGGAAGAAGACGCCCTCTTCGATGTGCGACACGGCGATGACGCCGGAAGGGAAGTACGGGTAATTGGACCACGAGCCATTGAACTGCGCTGCGTCGCTCGACGGGTACACGTCGAAGTAGCCGATTTCTTCCAGCTGTCCGCTCTCAATGTCGGCCGCGTTCAGAATGCGCAAGCCCGCGCGGTAATTCGACTGGTACACGAGCGAGTCGCGTATGTAGAGGTTGTGGTCGATGGCGGACGAGGTGCTGACGAAGGTGCCGACGAGCACCGGGGCGCTGAGGTCCGACACATCCCAAATGAACGTTGTCGTGTTCACCCCAAGGTTCTGCTCGTCGAGCTCGTCGTTGCTGAGGAAGAAGCGCTGGTCCTCTGTGAGCCAGCCCTGGTGGGTGTAGTTCGAGCCGGCGTATCCGGTGGCGCTGATCAGGGTGGCGTCGGCGGCGTCCGTCACGTCCACGATGGTGACCGTGTTTTCGTTGCAGCAGAACGCGATTTCCTTCCCCTGGAAGTTGCTGTCCGGGCCGCTGTACGAGACGACCTGGGCGTCGTGGGTGTAGCCGTCCCCGCCGAAGTCGCCAATCAAGGTCGGGTTGAGGGGGTCGGTGATGTCGAGGATGTGAAGTCCGCCCTGGAAGGTGCCGGTGCCCACGCCGTAGGCGCGGCCCGTGCTTTCGTTGATCACGATGTTGTGGGCGTTCCCCCAGCCCGTGTAGAGGGCGTCGGCCTCGATTTGTTGGGGCGGGTTGGCGATGGCGCCGAGCTGCGTCAGGTCGACCACCTGCATGCCGTGGCCGTTGGCTTCCGACACGATGAACGCGTGATTGTTGTAGACCTTGACGTCGCGCCAGAGCGACGCCACCGTGTTGGTGGGCAGGTTCGCCACGAGCACCGGGTTGAGCGGGTCGGAGATGTTGATGAAGGCGGTGCCGTCGGTTCGGCCTAGGATGACGTATTCGGTGCTGTCGGTCGGGTCGACCCAACCCCAAATGTCATTCATCTCCCCTCCTCCCACTTCGTCGACGCCCATGAAGGACAGGAAGTCGACGTTTTGGCACGGGTAGTCGCCGGCGAAGCCATCCACGCACGGGGTTTGAGCTGTGGTGGCGGTCGTGGCGAGAGCGGTGACGGCCAGGGTTGCGGCACTGGCCATCAAGGCACGCGCGCGCGATTTCAAGTTCTGCAGCATGTCCCAAAGGTACGGGGCGGGCCTCCGGTTTGTTGGTTCGGGGGAACGGCATGAAATAATGTAGTTGTTCCACACTCTACGGATAATCACTGCCAAGCGATAGGCCCCAATCAATTAGAATGTTATTATGTAAATTGCACGAGAAACATTTTCTCGATGAAATCAATTGTCACATTGCTCGCCGTCCTGTTCAGCTTAGGTATCACCGCTCAAATTACCTATCCATACAATCCTGATGGTAACGCGGACTCATTGATTGGAGTTGCTGACATTCAGGACTTACTGACCAATTACAATCAGCCATTCAGTCCAACAGAAATTTTGATGGATAGTATTCCCTTAGGGACTTATCTCAACAATCTTTCAATTTCCATCCAAGAACTAAATGCCGCACTCTCTGCACTCTCTCAGACCCAAGAGGAGACCATTCAGTCACAGGTCGTCGAGGTCCTCACTAGTCTAGGCGTCGAAACATGCATTCCAATCTTCATCGATTCTGCACTCATTGATATCCAGGGTAACGTGTACCGCTCTGTCTTGATTGGCGAGCAGGAATGGTTGGCTGAGCCCTACAAATGCACCTTATTCAATGACGGCACGCCAATCGATCAGACGAACAACATCTACCAAAACGACAACGGAACTTACAAGTCGACTTCTATCTCGAATCCGGATACAACCTTGACAGCTTGTTTCTACGCACACGACGTTGCACGATCGAACCAATTCGCCCCGGATGGATGGCGATTACCCACTCCTTCTGATTTGCAAATTCTAATTGATAACCACGGAGGAACAGATGTTGTCGGAGGCAAAATGAAAGACATCTCATTCGGATTGTGGGAGTATCCCAACACGGAAGCTTCAAATTGTTTAGGTTTCGGTGCCATTCCGTTTGGATCGTTCAACAGCTACGGTGTGAATACAGGATTTGGCGAGACCGCCCGATATTGCCTCAAAGCCGGCAGTAGCTCCAATTCTTGGTACTATGTCTTGTCTAACAATTCCGGTTCTATTGCAATCGACATCGAGCAATATGGAGGACAATACGGATTGGTGAGGTTTGTGAAAGACGAAAACTAAATTCCTTCCTGCCCATTAGGATGTTTGCACCGGCGGCGGAGCCGCGGCGCAAGAATGACGGGGCGGCAGTCCCACCCAACAAGCTTGCCCTCTCCGCGATGCGGAGGGGGCGCTTTCTTTTGGGGCAACGCCTTCCGCTCAAACCTTTGGCTTGGCGTCGGCTTTTTCCCAAAAAGAAAGCCCCGCACTTGCGTGCGGGGCTTGTTGGGTGGGTGGCTAATGGGATTTGAACCCACGACCCTCGGCACCACAAACCGATGCTCTAACCAACTGAGCTATAGCCACCATGTGCCTTCGTTTGGACCGTGTGTGGTCCGGAAGGGAGCGCAAAGATATTCAAGATGTCTCAATGTCAACACCTCTCGATTGCGACTTCTTCGCCACCTTTGACGCATGGCGGAACGGCTGAAGATTTTGCACGTGGCGAGCTGGTACCCTTCCGAGGTGCACCGGAGCTTGGGCAACTTCGTGGAGCGGCACGTGGAGGCCGTGGCAAGGGTGTGTGACGTGGAGGTTTGGGCGCCGATTCCGGTGGGAGGTGGCGCCGCGAGCGCGGCCAAAATGAGGGGCGTCAACGGCGAAGAGGTGCACGAAATGGACGGGCGGTCGTGGACCGTGCGGCGGTTGTACCACGAGGCGACGAAGCCGCAGCTGCTTGGCGTGGCGCGGTTGGTGGCCAGCGAGGCGGTACGGGTGGACTGGAAGCCGGACGTGGTGCACCTGCACGTGGCGTACCCGGCTGGGGCGGCGGCGGTGGCGTGGGCCAAGAAGTGGGGCGTGCCTGTGGTTTTGACGGAGCATTGGACGGCGTACCACGATTTGGGGGCGTTGCCGTGGTGGCGTCGGCGTGTGGTCAAGGACGTCGTGAAGGGCGTGGACGTGCTGTGTCCGGTGAGTGCGGACTTGGGCGAGGCGGTGAAGCGGGCGGTGCCCAAGGCGAAGGCGGCGGTGCGCGTGGTGCCCAACGTGGTGGACACGGCTCGGTTCAAGCCGGCCGAGCCGGAGTTGTTGGCCGGCGTGCCCGTGGGGGCGACGCGGCGGCGCATGGAAGGGCGCGGGATCGAACGCGTGCTGCACGTGAGCTCCCTTGACGAAGACCAAAAAAACATCACCGGCCTCCTCTCCGCCCTCGCGGCGGCGATGGCGGAACGCGACGCGCTTCGGGCAACGTTTGTCGGGGGCGAGAAGGCCCACGTGGACGGCTACCGGTCGTGGGTCGCGGAGCGCGGGCTGTCGGAACGGATCGCGTTCACGGGACCGCTCGGCACCGACGACGTGGTGAAGCACATGCAAACCCACGACGTGCTGGCGCTGAACAGCCGGCGCGAGAACTTCCCGTGTGTGATTCCCGAGGCGTGGGCCTGCGGGATTCCCGTCATGAGCACGGACGTGGGGGGCATTCGAGAGCACCTCTCCCCTGGCCTGAGCGAGCGCGGCTTCCTGTTGCCGGCTGGGGCCGGTGACGCCGAGTGGGTCGCGGCGCTGGAGGCCGTGAACGGCACGACCTGGGACGCCGACGCGCTTCGGGCGTACGCCGATTCGCAGTTCAGCATGGCGGCCGTCGGGGCCGCGTACGAGGCGGTGTACCGAGAGGTGCTGGGGCACTGAGCTCGAGCGCGGGGGACGAGCGCGGGGGCCGCGAAAATCAGAAGATCAAAGGAGGTCCAGGAGCGAGTCGGTGCCGACGGGGCGCCGGACTTCGAAGCCCTCGCCGTGCAGGAACCCGACAGGACGCCCAAACGACGTCGCCCTCCCCCGAACGTGATCCAGGAACTCCGGGCTGCTGATGGGCGTCGCGGGCTCGTCCGAGTTGGGATCGTGGAACTGCGAGCCGAAGGCCAGGATGGCCGCGAACTTAGTGTCGAGGTGACCCGTGATGTCCACGACGACGTCCGGCTTGCGGTCGTAGTCCTGGATGTAATGGTAGACGGCACGGGGACGCCATGGGGCTTCGGGGGCGGCGGCGGGGCCTGTCACGACTTTGGGGAGGCCGGCGAGGAAGGCGGCACGGGCGACGAGTTCGGCGCCGCGGCCGTGGTCAGGATGGCGGTCGTCGAGGGCGTTGGCCAGGACCACCGAGGGGCGAAGGCGCCGAATGGCCGAGATCACCAGGCGCAGGCTGGCCTCGTTGACGTCGAAGAACCCGTCAGCGAGGCCGAGGTTTTCGCGGTGAACCAGGCCGAGGATGGCGGCGGAAGCCGCGGCTTCGCGGTCACGTATCTCGGCCGAGCCCCGCGTCCCAAGCTCGCCCCGGGTCAGGTCGACGATGGCGCAACGCTTGCCCTGGGAAGCGAGTTTGGCCAGGGTTCCTCCGGCCGACAATTCCACGTCGTCGGGGTGCGCCCCAAACGCAAGCACGTCCATTGATGTCATCGCATTTGCCATGACCCAAAGGTACTTAGGCAACCTCTCCCTTGCTGGAATTCACTCGTTCTCAAAATAATTCAACTCATTCTGGAATTTTGCCGCTTCATCACCCCTTACCTTCCTCGAGCGATCAATGAACATCGCCCCTTCATCCGTGGTTGTTCAAGCACGAGAAACTTTTTCCATGAACGACAACTCCCCCTCCTGCGACGACGTTTTGGTCCTGGGTGCCGGGTTTGCCGGCCTCGCGACTGCGAGCTACTTGGCCCAATCCGGACATCGCGTGCGTGTTCTTGAACGGCACGACACACTTGGGGGCCGCGCTCGAAAGTTTGAGGTCGACGGCTTCACTTTTGACATGGGACCAAGTTGGTACTGGATGCCGGACGTGTTTGAACGCTATTTCGAGGACTTCGGAGCCGACGTCCATCAGGAAATGAATCTCGTTCGTCTTGATCCTTCCTACACGGTGTGGTTCGAGGACGGTCCTCTCGAAATCCCCGCGGGTCTGGATGCGCTTGCCGAAGTTTTTGAGAGCATTGAAAAGGGCGCAGGTCAACGGTTGCGTGACTTCATGGCCGAGGCCGAGGTCAAGTACGCGATTGGCATGAACAAATTCGTGAACAAGCCTGCGCACAACGCGCTGGAGTTTGCGGAATGGCAAACCGTCGTTGACGCCACACGCCTGTCGCTGTTCACGTCGTTCAGTGCCTTTGCCCGCAAGCACTTTACGCATCCCAAGCTGCTCCAGATCATGGAGTTTCCGGTGTTGTTTTTGGGAGCCAAACCCGAGGACACTCCCGCCCTCTACTCCCTCATGAACTACGCTGACACCTGCCTTGGAACGTGGTACCCCATGGGTGGAATGAACGAAATCGTCCAAGCCATGGTCCGCGTGGCCGAGCGGCTCGGGGTCGAATTCATGACCTCTGCGGAAGTGGTGGCCATCCACGACGACGGGGGCCGCGCCTCCGGAGTGACGTTGGCGGACGGCACGGAAATCGAAGCCGCGGCCGTCGTGGCCACGGGCGACTACCACCACATCGAGCAGAAGCTCTTGCCCGCCAAGTGGCGCCGGTACGACGAAGCCTACTGGGACAAGCGCACGATGTCGCCCAGCTCCCTCCTGTACTACGTGGGACTGGGGACGCGGGTGCCGGAACTTCAGCACCACAACTTGTTCTTCGACACGCCGTTTGGACCTCATGCCGAGACGATCTACGACTCGAACACGTGGCCGGACGACCCGCTGTTTTACGTCAGCGCGCCGTCGCGCACCGACGACAGCGTCGCGCCCGAAGGTTGCGAAAACCTCTTCTTCCTCATCCCCCTCGCCCCCGGCTTGGAGGAAAAAGGCGACGAGCGCGACCGCTACTTTGAAGAAATCCTGACGCGCCTCGAAGCGCACGTGGGTCGCGACCTGCGCCCCTTCATCAGGTACTGCCGATCCTTCGCCCACAGCGAATTCATCTCGGAGTATTCAAGCTACAAAGGCAACGCCTACGGCTTGGCCAACACGCTACGCCAAACCGCGTTTTGGAAACCAAAGATGCGCTCCAAGCTCCCCGGCCTTCATTTCGCAGGACAGCTCACGACGCCTGGACCGGGCGTCCCACCGAGCCTGATCTCCGGTGAGGTGGCCGCGCGTGAGACGTGCCGCTACCTGCATACGCAGGGCATCTTCCCTCAAAAGGCGACGCAAGTTGACCTTTCCGTTGAACATGAAACCGCCTTCCGAGGTTAATCCCCCGTCATGGACGCCTTGAAACTCTACGACGACGTCGCCTCAGAATGCGCCAGGCGCACCACCAAAGCCTACAGCACCAGCTTCTCGTTGGGCATCCGGTTCTTGGCACCCTCCTTGCGCGAAGCCATTTACAACATCTACGGATTTGTGCGCTACGCCGATGAAATCGTCGACACGCTGCACGGCCCGCAACAGGAGGCCATGTTTGCGCGCTTCAAAGAAGACACCTCCTGGGCGCTCGAGCACGGGATGAGCAGCAACCCCATTTTGCATGCCTTCGCCAAGACGTACGCGACCTACGGCATCGACCGTGAACACGTGGATCTCTTTTTGCGCTCCATGGAATGGGACCTTGACCGCACGGCTTACGACCGTGAGGGCTACGACGACTACATCGTGGGTTCAGCGGAAGTGGTGGGCCTGATGTGTTTGCACGTGTTTGTGTTTGGGGACCGTGAAGCCTACAAGCGCTTGCTTCCCAATGCCCGAAGCCTGGGTGCCGCTTTCCAAAAAGTGAACTTCCTCCGAGATTTGAAAGACGATTTTGAGGACAAAGGGCGCGTGTACTTCCCGGGCGTGGACATGCGCGCCTTCAACGCGGAAGCCAAGGCGCACATCGAACGCGAAATCGCCACGGACTTCCGTCACGCCTACGAGGGCATCATCAAGCTTCCCAAGGAAAGCCGACTCGGGGTCTACGTGGCCTACGTCTATTACCAACGGCTGTTCCAAAAAATCGCCGCCCTCCCCTCGAATCGCATCCTCCAGGAGCGCGTGCGCATTCCCAACCGCCGCAAGGCGACGCTGTTTGTGGGGTCCTACCTCCGCCACAGCTTCAACCTCCTCTGACTGTTTCGCATGCGCCTGTGCTTGACACTCGCGTGGATGAGCTTGGCGTTCAGCCTGGCCCCTTCCCTCTTGGCCCAAACCACCGGCGACGACCTCCTTCGCTGGCGCGGTTGGTACCGCGAAGCGACCACTGCCGATGGTGCCGCCACCATGGCCCAGCGCATGGCAATCGAACGCAACACCCGGGCCGACCTGGCCAACGACCCCATGGCCCAAGGCTTCCTCGCCGTCGCCGAGCTGATGATCGCAGACCACGCTTGGAACCCCGTCGACAAGCTGTCGCAGTTCCTCGATTGGCAACCTGAACTCGAAGCATCGCTTGCCGCCCGACCTGGGGATCCCGACCTCGCCTTCCTGCGTCTCGGAGTCCAATCTCATGCTCCGGCGCTCCTGAATTACTCCAGCGCGTTGCAAGCCGACCGCTCCTTCGTCGAAGCCGGTCTGGCCTCTGGCCATTGGAGGGAAGACCCGACGCACGCCGATTTCGTGCGCGATTTTCTCTTGTACCTTAAGTCCCTATAATGCACCCTGAACCTTCATACGACACCCTCATGACGGAAAATGTGGTTCTCGTGGACCCAGAAGATCGCCCCTTGGGCACCATGGAAAAGATGGAGGCGCACCGCCAAGGGGTCCTGCACCGCGCATTCAGCGTCTTCGTGTTCAACAGCAAGGGCGACCTTTTGCTGCACCGTCGCGCGCTGGACAAATACCACAGCGGAGGGCTTTGGACCAACACATGTTGCAGCCATCCCCGTCCTGAAGAGACAGTCGTGGAGGCGGCCCAGCGCCGGCTCGTGGAAGAGATGGGCATGAGGTGCCAACTCGAGCCTAAATTCTCGTTCGTCTACCGCGCCGACCTGGACCACGGCATGATTGAGCATGAGCTCGATCACGTGCTCGTCGGGTACAGCGACGTGCCGCCCGAGCCCAATCCCGAAGAGGTGTGCGAGACGCGGTACATGCCGGTGCGCGAGGTCGAGGCCGACATCGCGGCCCACCCCGACCGCTACACGGCCTGGTTCAAGATTTGCTTCCCGGAAGTCGTCTCAACCCTGTTGCGCGCATGAGCGAAACCCGCGACGTGGTCGTGGTGGGCGCCGGCGTCGGAGGGCTGGCCACCGCCGTGCGGATGGCCGCGCGCGGGCATCGGGTGACGGTCCTCGAAGCCGCCGACACGGTCGGGGGCAAGCTCGGGGAGCACGTCGACGCCGGGCACCGGTTTGACCGCGGTCCGTCCCTGTTCACCATGCCGGAGCTCATGGAAGAGCTCGACACGCTGGTGCCTGCTTCCACCCCCGGACGTCCTGGCTCTTTCCGATACCGCACCCTCGACCGCAGCACTCACTATTTCTGGGAGGACGAAGAAGAACCGCTCGTGGCGTGGACCGATACGGAGCGCTTTGCCCGAGACGTCGAAGCGCGGTGGGGCGTGCCCTCAAGACGCCTCCTTCGGCACCTCGCCACCAGCCGTCGCGCCTTTGAGCTCACGCGGGGCGTGTTTCTGGAGCGCAGCCTTCACGAAGGTTCGACGTACCGAACTTCGGCGGCCTGGCGTCTGTTGTCGCGGGTTTGGCAATTGCCGCTTCTCGGCACCCTCGCACGGCACAACGCACGGCACCTCCAGCACCCCAAACTCGCGCAGTTCTTCAACCGGTACGCGACGTACAACGGCAGCGACCCCCATCGCGCTCCGGCCATGATGCACGTCATCCCGCACCTCGAGCACGGCATCGGGACGTTCCTGCCCGAGGGCGGGATGCGCGCCATCCCCCTGCACCTCGAGGCCCTCGCCCGAGCGGCAGGCGCGACCATCCTCACCGGCACCCCGGCACGCCGAATCCTCCACGAATCCGGACGCGTGACGGGCGTGGAAGACAGCCGCGGCACGGTTCACCGTGCCGACCTTGTGGTCAGCAACGCCGACCTGCACCCCACCTACCGAGCCCTCTTGCCCGACCTCGACGCGCCCGAGCGCATCCTCGGGCAAGAGCGCTCCACGTCGGGCGTGATCTTTTACTGGGGCGTACGCGGCGTGCACCCGGAGTTGGGGCTCCACAACATCCTTTTCAGCCGGGACTACGCGCGCGAATTCGAGAGCATCGCTTCGCACGGCACGCCCGGTGAGGACCCCACGGTTTACGTCAACATCACCAGCAAGGAGCTCCCCGACGACGCGCCCGAGGGGCACGAGAATTGGTTCGTGCTGATGAACGTCGAGGCCAATCCTGAACGTTGGGACGAACACGCCGTCGCCGAGTTGCGCGGCCACGTCCTATCCAAAATCGAACGCACCCTCGGTTTCCGTCCGGACATCGTCTGCGAACAAGTGCTCGACCCGGCCACCATCGAGTCGGCCACGGGCTCGTGGCGCGGCGCCCTGTACGGCGCGTCAAGCAACTCTGCGGCCGCGGCCTTTTTGCGGCACCGGAACCGTTCCACGGACCTGGAGGGGCTGTATTTCTGTGGCGGGAGCGTGCATCCGGGCGGGGGCATCCCGCTCTGTTTGCTCGGCGCCCGCATCGTGGACGAACTTGCGCACGCTGAATCATGAGTCCGACCACCCCATCCCCCGCCCCGGCAACCGCCCCGACCTGGTGGCGCTCCCCCGCAACGTGGGGCGCGGTCATCGTGATCCTGCACGTGGTGGGCGCCGTCGGCACCGCCCTCGGGTACGCCCACCTGCTCTTGCCGTTGACGCCCCTGAACCTCCTGGTGTGCGCAGGCATCGTGATGGCGTTCACTGGCGCCGAAAGCCCGTGGCGGTGGGCACTGACCATGTTTCTTGGATTTGGAATCGAAGTGATGGGCGTGGCGACGGGATGGCTGTTTGGCGACTACAGCTACGGCCAGGGCCTCGGACCCAAGGCCCTCGAGGTGCCGCTGCTGATGGGCGTGCTGTGGTGGCTGCTGTTGCTCGGCACCCACCATTGGTCGGAGCGATTGCTCTCGTGGAATGGCAGAACGGCGTCGCCCGTGGTGCGCGCCGCCTTGGCCGCCACGATGATGACGGCGTTGGACGGCGCCATTGAGCCCGTCGCGATTCGTGCCGGGTGGTGGACCTGGCACGCGGGGCACATTCCATGGACCAATTATCTGACGTGGTGGGTGGCGGCATTGGCCCTGGGTTTGTTGTGGCGCGACGTCGATGATTTGAAAACAAACCGACTTTCCGGCTTGTTAGTCCTGGTGTTCGCCTTCTTTTTCACTGTGTTGAATATCACCCCTTGGACGCTATGAGTCTGATGTTTCCTGCCGTCGTGGTGTTGGCCACCTTTTTTGCCATGGAAGGTGTGGCCTGGCTTGCCCACAAATACCTGATGCACGGCGCCATGTGGTTCTTTCATGAAGACCACCACACCAACGGACCTGGCTTCTTCGAAAAGAACGACGCCTTCTTCTTGATTTTCGCCATCCCGAGCGCCTATTGCTTCATCTCGGGAAGCTTGGCGGGCGACTTCCGCTTTTGGATCGGAACAGGCATTGCCCTCTATGGGGCGGCGTATTTCCTGGTCCACGACGTCTTCATCCACCAGCGTTTCTCATGGTTCAAGCGCACCCAAAACGCCTATTTGATGGCCATTCGAAAGGCGCACAAGGTTCACCACAAACATCTGGGCAAAGAGGAAGGCGAGTGCTTTGGAATGCTGTTTGTACCACCGCGTTACCTTCGCGAGGCGCGGAAAGCCCTGCGCAATCAACAGCAACGCGCATGAGCGAATGGACGTATTTGTGGGTCAACCTGGCTGTCTTTGCGGTGCCCCTCGTGGCAAGCTTTGACAAGCGGGTCGCTTTTGTCAAGGAGTGGAAAGCGTTTTGGCCAGCATGCCTGTTGACCCTGGCGGGCTTCATTGCCTGGGACGTGTGGTTCACCCGCCAAGGCGTTTGGGGATTCAACGAGGATCACTTGGCCGGCATCGATTTGCTCGGACTCCCGATTGAAGAATGGCTGTTTTTCATCACCGTCCCGTACGCTTGCGTATTCACCTACTCGTGCTTCAAAAAGTACATTCCGAATTCACCTTTGGGGCTCGGACACCGCGGGGTGACGACAGCCATGACGGCGTTGTGCATCGGGCTGGCTTTGGGGTTTTCAGACCGCGCTTACTTGGGTTTGACCTCCGCGCTGTGCGCGATTTGGCTCATCGGTGTGCTGATCCAATGGCGTTCGTGGATGGGGCACTTTTGGTTTGCCTACCTCGTGCTCCTCGTGCCGTTCATCCTGAGCAACGGGGTGCTCACCGGAGTGAACTTTTGGTCGTACCCCTTGCTCCACAACACGCCCGAGGTCATTTCGGACCACATCGTGTGGTACAACAACGACGAAAATTCCGGCTGGCGCATCTTCAGCATGCCTGTCGACGATCTGCTGTACGGCCTTCTCCTGATTGGGGTGAACGTGAGCCTGTTCGAGGCCTTCTCTGCGAGAGGAAAGGCCCAGGTGCGCGTCAACGCTTGACGGAGAGCACGGCTGTCACCGGGCGGTGATCGCTGAGCTCCACGCCGTGGGTCTGTTGGCGCCAAACCGCCAACGTGGTGTCCGCCAAGATTCCGTCAATGCGCAACCCAGGCACCGCACCAATGTGCGTTCCTCCGAGCCCAATGCCCGACGCTTCAAATGTGTCGCGTGCTCGTCCTTTGCGCAACCGGCGCACGGCATACGACATCGGGCTGTCGTTGAAGTCTCCCGCCAACACGACAGGGTACGGGCTCTCCTCCATCCGCTCCTGAAGCACGCGAGCTTGAGCAGCCCGAGCCTGCGAAGCTCTCGTCACCAAGCCCAACAAACGCAACCCTTCCTCTCGACTTGGCCCATCCTCCACCGCGGCGTAATCCTCGCGGCTGAAATACAAGCTCTGCAGGTGCACGTTGAACACACGCACGATTCCCGACGGGGTTTTGAGGTCGGCTTGCAGCACACGTCCCCGACCCGCTTCCTCCGGGAACATCCACGTGGTCCAGTCTTGCACCCCAAACGTTGTGGCCAGCGCCGGTCCCGCGCCGTTGGGCCAGGTCAGCAGGCGTCGACGTGGCACGTTCCACGACAATCCCGCCTCCCGCAGGACGCTTTTGCCGTCGCGTGGAAATTCTTGAAAGCACCACACCGCCTCGTCTCGCTCGCCCAGCCACTCGGCGAGCTCGCGGCGCGTGGCATCCCCCTCGAGCCACCCGTACTCGTCGAGGCGTCTCACGTTGAAGGACATCACCCCCCATGAGGCTTCGGCATCGACCGTGGGCTCAGGCATCTCGGCAGTGCCCAGGCCAAGTGAAAAGACGAGCATGAACGACGGCCACGTCGCAATCAACACGATGGTCGGAAAGGCAGCGCGGATCCAGCGAAACGACACGACGCGCCAAAGAACACCCGACGCCAGCAGCACCCAACCCAACCCGTAGGTCAATCCGAAGGGCGCAAGCCAAGGAAACCAGGAGGGGGAGACACGCACCGCCAATTCTCCCAACACCACGAGCACCATGCCCGGCCAGGTGAGCAAGCTCGCGGAATCGGCCCGGCGCCGTTTGCGGGGCTTGTCGTCGTTGGACTTGGTGGATTTGGCCACCATCAGCGCTGGCTTTGGTCAAACAGAAACCGCTTTTCCTCAGCCGTCAAGTGGTCGTAACCGTGCTTGGAAATCTTGTCGAGGATGGCGTCGAGCTGATCTTCGCGCTTGGCGCGGGCCGCGTTGAATTCGTCGTCGGACATCGGTGCTCGAGAATCCTCGCGTTCCGACGCCTTCCAACGGTTGGATGTGGAGGCTCGGAACCGGCTGCGCTTGCGCTGGGGAATCGAGATGGATCGCGAGGAAAGCGCGTCGAACAGCCATTCGAGCCAGCTGACGAGGTTTCGGCCTTTGCGATCCTGCTGGACCAGCAAGACCCCAAACAACGCGCCACCGAGGTGCGCCAGGTTGCCCCCCGCGTTCACGCCTTGGCTCAAGCCGAAGTAGTCAAGGATGACGTACACCCAAAAGAGATGCTTCAGCGCCACCGGCCCGAAGAGGATCAGGTTGAAGCGCATCTCTGGCCTCAGCGTCGCCAAGGCACCAAAGATGGCCATCACCGAAGCCGAAGCGCCCAAGGCGTAGGTTCCGGTCTGCAGAGGTTTGAAGCCATTGGTGATGAAAAAGTAGGCCGCGAAGCCTGCGAGGCCTCCGCCTACGTACGTGCTCAAGAGCCGCCGTGACCCGACTTCGCCGTGGTACACGCGCCCCATCCAAAAAAGCAGCAGCATGTTCATGGCGATGTGCCACAGGTCTTGGTGCGCGAACATGTGCGTCACCACGCTCCAGGGGCGCGTCGCCAGGACCTCCAATCGCCAGGAGGTGGCGAGGGTTCGGGCTCCCTCAGCGGGGAGAACATCCGACACCACACCGCCACTCAAGCGGTCCACCACGTTGAGCGTCAGCAACAGCAAAAACACCGCCGCGTTGACCCAAATCAAGCGCGTCAACATGCCTCCGCCGCGCCACGTCGATTTCAAATCCTCCCACATGATTCAATAGAAATGCCCGCGGTCTTGCTGCCACCGCTTGAGCAGAAAATACCCAAAAATCATCCCTCCCAAATGCGCGAAATGCGCCACGTTGTCGCCGGGGCTGTTTTGGAATGCAAGCATCAGTTCAATCGCGCCGTAGCCCATCACAAAGTACTTCGCCCGAATGGGAATGGGCGGGAACAGCAGCATCAGCTGGGTGTTGGGAAACAACATGCCAAAGGCAAGCAGCAGCCCAAACACCGCCCCGCTCGCACCCACCACGCGGCCATACACCATTTCAAGCACGCGAGCCCGCTCCAATGGACTGGCACTCGGGCGCACGAACTGCTCAGCGGCTGGGAAGAACGTCCCCAATTCGGAATAGAACTGGAGCCCCACCACGAGTTCGTGCAAAGCGAATGCCCCCAATCCGCAAACCACATAATAGATCAAAAAACGCTGAGGTCCCCACACGCGCTCCAGCTGCGAGCCAAACATGTACAACGCAAACATGTTGAAGAAGATGTGGCTGAGGTCTCCATGCATGAACATGTGGGTGACGATTTGCCAGGGTTCAAAAAACGGCGAACCCGGGTAGGTTCCGGCCAGCAGAGGCACGGCCACGGCGTCGCCCATCAACCCCGCCACCACGTACATCAGGACGTTGATCAGGATGAGGTTCTTGACGACTTGGGGGGTGTTTTGCAACATCAGCGAAACGGATTTTCAAGGTCTTCAGCGGCCCAAACCGACAGCACTCGCCGCCC
>Ga0209652_1001044_pt1 | contig 22776 bp, 21 predicted proteins | sample SaaInl74LU_5_DNA_FD_184641 | JGI IMG/M metagenome (GOLD analysis project Ga0209652, IMG submission 184641) | Marine microbial communities from expanding oxygen minimum zones in the Saanich Inlet - ESP_74LU_5_DNA (SPAdes) (version 2) | ecosystem: Environmental > Aquatic > Marine > Intertidal zone... | reverse complement strand
TACATCGTGTGCTTGCGTAGAATGTTGCGATATTGACGACGACATTTTCCTTGACTTTGACTGTTGATTTGATTTGACGAATGCAATCTTGCTCCTTTGTTTGGTCACTTGGGTTAATGTGAATTATGTAATGCAACCGATTAGAATCTAAGTGCAATAAATACATAGGTGATATTTCTTCCAAGCTTGAGCGGTAAAGTGAGTCATGTTTCATTCTTCCCCACAAGCTCGGAAGCTGCAGCTAAGTATTGGACTCTACCTTTACAAAAAGAAGCGCACCAATAGATTGATTTTGCGCATAACTTAGTATATATATATAGATTGATTTTGCGCATTCCAGGGATAGAAAATGAGAAACAATTGCTTGTGCTGATACTAAAAATGTTACTGTTGAGCCTTAATTCATACTTGACTTTGATATATGACCATGAATAGCCATATTGGACTAATACTTGTCCCTCTGAGACCTGAGGCGTAGAATTTGTGCTAATTTGTGCTCTTTAGGAGCTTGTAGGACTAGGATACTTTGTATTGGCTACCATACGAGTTTTATAGCCATGAGGCGAGATGGGCACTGGCACCACTCTCTCAATCTTCTGTCTGGTTGTTGATGACAAAGATGTCATTCCCTTTAATCCTTTTCTTGGTAATGTGCTCTCGGAGTTGTCGTATGACTCTGAATTAAATGTTACCTGATTTCACACAAAATGGATGACAATGATGTCAGCACATATTTGCACTGCTACATGCTCAAGCAGTTCTCGCACATACACATATTACGATTACTTACTGTCGATATGCCCTGTTGGCCTCGCCCTGCGTGTGAAGTATTAAACGCTGTGCACAATGTGGTCAATTGTAGAGAATAAGAATATGGGCTGAATTGAATTCTCTTCACTTTATCACACATCTTTTGCTCACCAGATGATACCACCGTCCAGAGGCAGATAAAAATGATGTTACTGCTGCTCGGTTGTTTCATGATCTCTTTTGTTTGTGCGCTCGGCAAGGACAAGGCTTCATCTATCTTTGGAGCTCGGGTGTCAGCTGCAGAGGGTTCTCATCGAACGTGCTCAAAATCCCGGTATTGTACAGAAGTGTCGCCACATCATTCAGTACACTGTACACTGCACAGCACCAGAGCAAAAAACAAGTTTGGAAGAAGGAATGGTCTAACCTAACGAATAACCAATGATTGGTAAGAGGCCTCCGGTGCTCTAGCTCTATTATCATCATCTGTTGCTTCCTAAGAACCGTTGCTGTTACTATTATATTTCTGAGCAGAGACGAAGAGTAAGTTAACATAGAAGCCGAAGATGCCTTGCAAAGCAGGAATCAACGAACTCAGCGAGCCTGCCCTTGCCACAGAGGAGACCCCTCTCATCCTATCGAAATCGAACGCCGCCGGCGCCGGCTTGGCTCCTCTTTTCAGAGATCCTACGGGAGCTATTCCCGGGCTTCAGGCTTATTCCGATGCACTCGACAAGAATCCCGTCGCTGTGAAGGCTCTTACTTCTCTTGTTGGATGGCTCCTTGGAGATTTGATTGCTCAGGTGAGTTTGAGTATCTGACAGAAAACTGCATTATCATTATTGCTAGTTTGTCCTCCTCTTGTCCATGGTCCTACTCATCAAATCCTTCTCCTCTGCCGATATCATTAGGTCTTCGTTTCAGGAGGGTCCATTGACTATGTGCGTCTTGCCACACTCTGTTCCTTCGGATTCATATTCCACGGCCCCTCTGGACACTACTTCTACTACTATCTCGACGAAATAATCCCCGGCACTGATGCCGTCCACGTCTGCTCTAAGGTTGCCGTCGACCAGCTCGCCTGGTGCCCCGTGTTCATGAGTGTGTTCTTCTTGTACCTCGGACTTGTCAATGGAGATTCCTTCGCCACCATTGGCAACAAAATCAAGAACGACTTGTTCAACGCTTGTCTAGGATCTTGGAAGGTTTGGCCAATAGCGCATCTAATCAACTTCAAGTTTATTCCCAACAAATGGCGCATTCCATACATCAATGCTGTGCAGATTGCCTTCAACATATTCCTCTCACTTCTTGGAAACAAGAAGGCATAAATGAGTGCTGACAAGCAACCTTTGCTAGAAGAAGCTCAGATGTCTTTTCATTGTCTTGGTCCAATCTTTTCCAGCCGGCGTAGAGATGCCGTATGTATAGCGGAAACGATTTTAAGATCGACCTCTCATTGGTTGAGTCTATTTAGAAAAGTTTTCTTCTGTTGCATTTCGATACTGCTGCTGTTACAAGCAGCCGGTTGTTTAATTAAGTCCATAGTACACACTTCATTCAGTGACGTCACGTCACATTCAAGTACAGTTTGAAGAAGTTCAACTACAGCCTTCTCATCACAAAACGAGAAGGCTTCTTACTTGCGTGCACAAGTATTGTTTAGGGCTGCTATGTATTGACCTCTCATGGAAATCAAAAGCACAACCTAACCAGAAGAACATATTAGAAGTAGAAGCGTAGAAGAGATATTAAACTACTCTTGAAATGAAGCAAAGTGTAATCATTACCTTGTTCTTCGCTGCCGAAATGGTAGCAACAAGCGGTGAGTAAGAGAAGTGTAAGATGAAGATTATGAAGGATAGCCTAACGCTCTTTGCGCCTTTCAACCATCCCTTTTATGTAAATATTTGCCTTGTCTAAGTACTCAATGTCTTTGCTTTTACAGCCAATCTTCGTGGAAATGTGAGTTCCAGTTCCAGCCATTCATCAGTAAACAGTGCAGGCTTTTTGCAAGGAGCTAATTGATCAAATTTCATCTTGTATTTATCAAATTCAACAGGAAAACTACAGCCGCGAGTTGAGCCGCCCCAAATTGAGGAAGAAGCGTATGCGCCGTTTACGCAGAAAACGTCGCAAAATGCGACAGCGTGCACGACAACAGGCCCTCGTAAGGACGGCGGATCCCTGGGAGATGAAGGATAAGGATGACGGTAATGATTGGGACGTGGAAGAGGAGGAAATTATTGATTTTTTTGATTGGGAAGACGGAGACGACCTAGAGGAAGCGGCTGCAGCTGTGGAAAAACAGTTTGCAGAATTCGAAGCAGCTGTATCTGCCTTGTCAGACACAGACATTGCGATGTCAGATACCTCAGTGACAACTGAAACTAGCAGTTCTGCTGCCATTGCTAGTGTCTCCTCATGGTTCCTGCTGGTGACTTTCCCCATTTGGTACCTCAACTGAGTGCACTGAATTAACCTGAGCTGATTGACCCTTGAGCTGATTGAATTGAAACATTGTTTTGCCTGAAATTAGATTAGAATAACTAGATATAGAACTGTACGTTTGTTGAAAGCTGTCTCTCTGCTTAGACTGGTGATCCTACACGCAATTGCTACCACACTCATCTATTTACCCTTTATCACTGGTCTGTTGCATCTTAACCATATCCATCAATTCGGACAACTCAGATTGGAGAGACTCCAACTCTAATGTAGCATTCTCGCCTTCTGCTTCATTTTGTCCTGTTGCCGCTGCAGATTCTGGTACAGGAACTCCCTTCTCAGCTCCACTATTTCCTTGATCCATAGCATTCGTGTTCACCTCATTCACATTGTTTGCTTCCCCGTTTTGAGCCGCTGCGGCCTCCGACTCATCTCGCTGCTGTTTTGTCTTCTCCTCATTTCTAATTGATTCCTGTTGTAGCTCCTCCTGTGCTCCGTATGTTTGTAGGACTTTTTCAAGTGCCTCCTCCTCGACCGGTTTTCTCCGTTCCTCCTCCACATTCTCCTCATGAGCAGCATCAATTTCTTCTGGTGATGGGAGTGACGACTCCTTCGGTTGTTGCTCTTCTTGTTGTTGCTGCAGCTGTTGATCCGCCTCCGCTTGTGTCCGTTGTTGCTCCGCCTCGGCTTGTTGCCGCTGATGAACTTCTTCTAACTGCTGCTTCGCCATTTCTTCTTTATTCAGTTCCTGTTGTTCTTGCTGCTGCTGTCGTTCTTGTTGCTGCTGCATTTGTTCTTGCTGCTGCTGCTGACCCAAAAAAGGAACGGCACCCTCAATCTCTTGAATGTGCTGCTGGAACTCATGCTGTTCTAATGTAGGAACCTTGAATGAACCCTCAGCTCCAATTGCTTCGTTACCGATCGATTGGATGGCTTGGGCTGCAGCGTTGGGATCGTCCTGTTGTACTTGCATTTGTTGGTTATTTTGCATCATAGCCTGCTGCTGCTGTTGCTGTTGTTGCTGCTGCAGACCAGCATTACCACCACCCTGCACTCCAAATACCTTGCTATAATACCCCCGTAAATGAGGAGGGACCTTATCCCAATCAACAACCTTTCCATTCTCCACCAACGGTGGAAGCCCACCACTGCCACCCATGATGTTATTACCAGCACCATTGCTGTTCATCCCCGCTCCAACACTACCCTTCAGCATGGCCTGATGAGGAACATTGTCCATAAGACCCATAGCTGGCGGTCTCATGTCATGCTCGATGCCCAATCCTCTTGCCGAATCTGCATTATTTGCATTGGCAGAAGCTCCGAAAAATGCACCAGAGTAGGAACCAATCGTCACAAGCATCATCAATGACAATACTGCCAATATTGCTGCGTTTCGTTTCAGATACTGGAACCGATTGTTATTGTTGCTTCGAGTTCCACCACCACTGCTATTCCTACTGCTAGTGGAGTTATTGCTGGTAGGGGCGGAAGCAGTTGATTGCAAACCTTCAAATATGTTCCTCAGACCATTCGCAAGTAGTGACACCACGTTACGACCTACGCCACCGCGATTACTACCATTGCTACTGCCTCTACTTCGATTCGAAATGGACGAATTAGATGATTGAGAATCGATCGAACTTTTACTTGCCACGCTTGAATTATCAGACGAGATGCTTCTATCCCTCCATGACAACCCGTACGCAGAAGCAGAAGTAGACGATGGAGCATTCCCAACAACCACTGGATGTGATGAAGAAGCAGCAGAATATGTGTTCTCTCTCGAAGAGAACATCTTATCTGCAAATCGTACACGTTGTTGATGCTGCTGATGACTAGCCCGTCCACTTTCCAAATCACTATCTTTAGCCTTGTCCGGATAACCATTGCGATCGTGGTTGTACAAGTCTCGTTTGGCAGAAGAGGCATACACCACCCGCTGTTGCCGCTGTTGTCTTGCAATGAATGGTTCCACTTCTTCTTCCCTCTCGACAGCGTCAAAATTATGTGCACGACGTGAAGCCTGTCGACTGGAATAAGCATTACCATACCCCTGTGTAGGATGATCCGACACTTGTGGATCTTGTTTCCTTATCATGTCAGTGTAATCTTGTGGATCTTGCTTCCTCCTACTGTTGTTGTTGCTGCCATTGGTCCCAATACTACCTTTGGAGAAGTGTCGATCCAAAGCACTATTCACATTGCCATCACGATACTCCCCACTGCCACCACGACTACCAGTATTGACAGTTGCAGCAGACGATCGAGTAGTATTCGAAGCTACACTTGTAGCCTCACTACTCCCCACCAAACTACTACTCTCCTCATGATAATATCCACTAACAACATCTACTGCGCCCCCCCTCGGTTCAGCTGGATACATTTGTCGATGGGGACGCTGGTTAAAATAATCCGAGGGTGGGGGTGGAGAATTGGTGGAGGATGTTGTTGTTTCATTGTCATCTTCGTAGTAGTTGTTGTTGTTGTTAATTGTCGTGGCCAAATTACCAGGTGGACCATTGCTACTATTCGCAACACTTTCTTCACCATCGAGATAGACATGCCCCCGTGAATTCATTTGAATGTTGTGAATTCCTGTGGATAATGTTGGTGTGTGGTGAGCTTTCTTTCTATAACCGTATTCAGGAGGATCGTTCGCAGTAGCATTGCGTAGTTGATGCTGCTGTTGTTGGAATGTATTGGCATCGGGTGGTTCACAGTTACGGCGTCCACTGAGGGAGGGTAAATCCCCTTCATCTTCGTAGATGGTTTTCTTCGTGACATCTCTCTTGCCCTGTGGACTCGCTACTACACTGGCAGTGACATTGGTGGAGGAAAGCATTGTGGCACGAGTAGATGATGAAGACTTGGAGGCATTATCGGCAATGGAATCCCATTCACTCCATGTCTCCAAGCTGACGCCCCCGTCATCGTCTTCGTTACTTTTTCGTGTTGGATGAGATGGCAATTGCAGACCAGCACGTGTTGCTGCCGTTGCTACTGACGGCGAAGGATCCATTGGTGAGATAGTGGGAGGATCTTCCAACGTGGCCGCAGTCACAACTTCTTCTTTTTCTACGTTGCTTTCGTGATTCAATTCGTCAGAAATTTGTACATCTGGAGCAGGAGGAGCAGCCCCCTCAATCTCGGAGGAAGGAGAAGGAGTTTCGATCGTAGCTACTTCGTCACCGTTGCTGGACATGGTGTTGGAACACCACTGATGCCTCTTCTTCGAATTGATCTGGTGATATCAGTTGGTTCTGGAGGTTATACAGGCTACGAGGACACCCAGGCAGGAGACCTCACACGCAAAGAAGGAAAAGCCAGGTTTGGGTCATTTAATTTGCGGGAGATGGCTGGCTGGACATTTGAGGGTCATAAGATACGCATCTTTTTACTTCTTCGGATCTGATTCAAAAAATGCCCACCGCACGGTTCTCGCTTGCTTGTAGGGAGGCATTGTAAGAGGCATTGGTCGATTTACATGAGCCCTAGCGCTGTACTCATCTGCCCCTATCCGCTCGCGACTCAAAATTTTCGTAGCGCATTGGGCCGAATGTTTAAGGCAAATGGCACACACGCATCAGCAAAACCACTGCACTGATCAATGCACACTCATTCATTCTTCAACTCAGCTCAATCGCATGACTAATACTGCACCTCCACAGCACGAAGATGAAGTGGTTCGGCGGCTTCTTCCTCAATGCTCTCATCCTCATCCTCATCCTATTAGCCGTCTTGACGACTACGCCAACAACCGACGCAGCCGAAGTAAGCTTCCATCAGGACGCCAAACGATTCATCTGCCCCCCAGTAACGACTGACCCCACACCCACAAGACTCGACAGCCTCTCCCTCGACAAGGGAAATAAAGTCATCAAGTACATTCTATTGGAACCTCGTACCACCTCGCGGACATTGTGCACCCTAACCCGTGTCAATGATGAATTTAATCCGAACAGAGTTTACATTCCTATAGCACGAGCATATGATGATAATCCCCTCTGGACCAAGAGTGCTGGAAAATATGTGTCTACTACCGAAGTGATATGCGGAGAGGCTGGTGATGATGGACTGCCCGAATACCAAGCTGGGGAAACTTTGTGCCAAGTCAAGTTGGATCCACCGTTGGATCTTACGAACGATGGATATTATTTGACCACCTTTCAAGTTGGTGACAATATTAAGGACGAGAAGGCGATTGTTGCTACCTTTCTTGAGAAGGTCACCTTTGGACCAACTACAGAGGAAATCAACAAACTGCATGCTCAGTACACCCAACAGGGTCCATATGCCCTTGCCAAATGGCTGAAGGACAACTTGGCGAAACCTATCTCATCTCATCGTGCTCAATTTCGAAAGCACCTTCATCCTCGGGCGGTGGAATCGTATATATATGGCATACCCGGTCCACGTCCCTGCGAGAAGGATGCTAGATTTAGAAGGTTTGCATTCACATATATGGATGTGGAAATTAGCAGGGGGAGAAATAGTCCGGCCGATCATACTGGGGCGCCGTATACCAAGATGAAGATTGAAAGGATTGAGATTGACGAGGTGTTTCATTGGGCAGTTAAATTTGGTGACGATGTGAGGACAGTCTTGAGTAGTCCACTGAAATATTTTAGTGGGGGTAGTAGGAGTGGACCATCCGGTGATTTGGTCACGTTGCCCGATGGACAGTATACATTGTGTAATGCGGAGGAGGTTGTGGGGAATCAATTTGGGGAGACGACATTTGAGCAGATGGGGAATTACGCGTTTCAGATTTTGGTGGGTGCTGAGTGCTCGAGTAGTTACACGGTGAGTTTGTTGTTATTATTAATTTAAGTAATAGGGTGGAGATGATTGTGGGGGGAGGGGAACTAACATTTAATAAGGGGGAGGGGGGGATGTAGATGTGTGATTAATTTGTGTGTGGAGAGGGTGGAGGGGTGTATGGGTTTAATTGCAGCTCTTCAGAGGGAGGGGATCTCATGTTTCCGCCATCGCTCTCTCACACTCCATCTTATCATTTTTTGCACTTTCAGGATAGGGGAGGAGAAGATTTCAAGGGTGATGGATCTATTGATACGCAACAAATCAAAGGATCAGGTAAGCGTTATCATCCATCTTCTTCTTTCTCAAATTTCACATGTCCATCTAAATTATGGAATGAATAGTATCTTTATCTAATACACAATGTTGTCTTTCCTTTTTTTCGCACTATTTGAACTCACAGGTTCTAACCAGCTAGCACGTTCATACGATTCTGCCCAGTGTAATTCGAAGTGTGGATCTTTCGATTTTGCTCGATACGTCGAGGGTGGAAATCCTGAAGTTAATATTCCTTCTGGATTTGATTTGTCAACCATTAGTTACCTTGATCTGACCAAGCTCCCCAATCCATCCACTCAACTTGTTAAACTCAACCCTGAAAAATTTCATGAATCAAGCTGGAGGATGACTGCCAATCTCGATACCTCCTTTGTCTCCAATCCTCCCTCCTGCACAGACGAGAATGGCGATGCCATTCCAGATGCGGCTGGCCTATCGTACAATGATTACTTTAGTTCTGGAAGAGGAAAGTACAATCTAGATGCACCAATCTTTGCAAAGATGCCCGGTAACAAATGGGCACTTCACGACTATCGTTCCAAATTCCAGGCCAATACTCTAGATAATCCACTTGCCGATGCTGGCGGGTCGGAGTTGAAGCGCGCTCGTCGTGCTGGTGCTGTGAATGGTGAGCCTTACGGTGATGGGACACCCGATGTCGATTTAGTGACTCGCTGTTCCAATGTAGAGGCCAACATCTTCAATGAAGAATTCTGTCAGATCAGCTATGATGAAAATGCTTGCGAAACAACGCCTGCGGCAGGAGCTGGAAAGGTAAGTGCGAATGTTTTCATATTATTTTCATCTTCACCTTCAACTTTCTAACTCGGTCTATTCGGTTGATCTCTCCTCCTTGCAGAGTAATCCGTCCACGTCATATGAAGACGCTGGAAAGTACATACCAGCTTACGCTGGTCGTGGAGTCGTCGTCTGTGGTTCCGACAACGAAGTAGCTCCTGACCAATCAGATGATGATTACTACGCTGTCTCGAATAGAAAACTCAACTCCCATCGAATTAGTTACACTGATCAAATACGAACAGTCTGGATGGAGCAAGCTCTGTATGCAGAAGATCAAGCCTGTCAAAAGCTTGCGTGGCACCTCTCAAAAATCTTTGCTTATTCCAAGTGAGTCTTCGTTTTTTAAATGCCTTCAAATGTGATCCTAAATTGTTCTCATGTCATAATAACTTCTCAATACGATCTATCTGGCATTTTGCAGCGGCCATGGCGAGGAAGAAATATTCATCAATACGTATGATTCGGCCTTCGTTGCCTCTTGCGCCTCGACCTACGCAGAGGTTGTAAACAAGATGACGCACAATGTCCAAATGGCAGAGCAGCTTACATTCAGCTCTAACAAGGCGGCAGCGTATGAATGGCATCGGAGCAATCACGCCAAGAAAAATTATCCCGATGAGAATTATGCAAGAGAAAACATGCAGCTTCATCAGATTGGCCTCCAAAAGCTCCATGAAGATGGCTCGCCCATACTAGATAAGTTTGGGAATGAAATCCCTAATTACACTCAGGAGGTAAGTTCCTGAAATTTGATTGCCTCGCATGCAACTACGTATTGACTACGGGAATGTGCCGCTCAGGAATGAAATCTTACTCTTCTTGCTTGCTTCTTCAAATTGAATACACCTTAGAACATCTTCGCTGCCTCAAAAATTTTCACTGGTCTTGGACGGTCATCTCGTCGTGGAAACTACAATGATCTCGACCGCTCAACTACAAGTTATCTTGATCCGATGAGACAGAATAGCATCGAAGAAAAGGATTGGTTTCCCAAGATAAGTTTTGATACGAAGTACATTGGAGACCAGTACCCGCTGTGTGCAGACCTGCCCGGGCGCCACTTCCTCCAAAAGGGTGCCAAATTTGTAGCGCTAGGTGGGAACAATTTAGGCCGATATCACCACGACCCAAATAGTTATTATCTAGATGATGAAGTTCAAAAGTTGCAGCTGAACTTTGAAGGAGGTGCGAGTGTGAACCCTGCGGGTTCAACCTTTACCTTTGCAGCGTCGCCACTTTTTGATAAGATATGTCGTCGAAAACAATCCTTTCAGCACCCTGCTTCAAAATTGGCCGAAGGCAGTGGACAGGCCGAATATAATAGCACTATTGGAGCTCCAAATTGTCTTGGAAGGGCTTCCAGGTGTGATTCGGGTGAACTTCTTGGAACTCGCTATCCTAATGAACCGAATGACTCGCACAACACTATCGATGGCTGCGAGGATGGGATCCCAGAGGCAAGCGAATTGGTCGAAGGGGGATTATCCGACATTACAGAGTCAGTGAAACAAATCATCGTTGAGGCAGTTGGAGGGTCCGTGATCCGAGGTGGTTCGTGGGTCAGTATTCAAGCTAAAGTGATGGCATACGACAAAAAGGATAAAGTTGATTATTACTATGCAGCTGACGCAGCAAATCCAGACTGGAAATTCATTACAACCGTCTCCCCGTTGGTTGGCGAACATTTCGTTACTCTGCCGCGGACGGTTCGGAGGGAGAAGATAACTTTTCGATTGCCAAACTGCGACGATCCAGATCACTGTGATGTAGCCTTCCGTGTTGCGCTGAGAAGTTCAAGGGGTATCAGAAATGGTGCCTGGAAAAGTATTAATAGCAATTCAGATGATGGAAGCCACAAACCTTCCAATGATTGCGCGAAAGATCCTTACGACGATACGGATGATCTTGTTTTACAGGTCTTGCCCAGTCCAAGGCCTCAAGATATGTGCGACTTCCAAGCTACTATCACTCTTGATCAAAGTCTCTCCTACTGTGATGACGACGATAGCAGCAAGTTTTATATGGAATGTCACGTCGATACACTCCGAGTGGTGGAGCTATTACCTGGGGTTTACTATGAATATGTCCGTCTTCCTTGCGTGAACATGCCCTTTATAGCGGATTCGGATTCTGTCAAAGTTGTTGCTAGTCACGATATGAGGACAGCCATTTGCGCCGACAAAAGACTTGCTTCTGCAACATCTTCTTGCTGTGGCCATTATGGTGATAGGCTGCCAACATCGGGTTACACGAATTATGCTGATATGTTTTCTGAATATCGTGGTGAAAGACTGACATTCAACGGGAACTCAGATAGATGTCTAGATTGGGATCGAGAAGTATGTGCTGACCCGACAAGGATTGGACCACATTCGATGTGGACAGGGCATTGTCATTATCACATGTCGTGTAAAGACAATAGTGACGGCGGTCAAGGGAGGTGGTTAGATTCAATCTGGTATCATTGGACGAGCCAGGCATGTGAGATCAAAGTGAAGATAGATGTTGAGGGTTTGGTTGCTATCGTCCATGCACCAGACGAAACTGGCGCGAAAATAAGTGATGTCCTCCCACTGGTGGATTTCGATAAAACAGTCAGCTTCTTTTCTGTCCATTGGGACAAGAGTAACGTGGCCGCAGGAAAACTCGCATATCCTCATGCGAGCGATAACTTATGCGATGAGGGTGACATTCGTGGCGATTTCTGTTTCTGCAGCACAACTGTACAAGAGGATGCTGTGTTCGACGGCCTACCTACGAAGGCTGAAGTAATCGACGAGCTTCATATTGGCGCATTTGACCCAACTGAAAATGGTGATTACACTCTTTCTGGGGATCAATCAGATGATGTTAAGGTGTACATCATGAGCACGAAGGGCGCTTACGCTAAGGAAACCATCTTCCAAGTGGTGAATGAGTACAATGGCGAATTCTTGTATTTGAAGAATGTGAGAAGTAACGTCAGTGTCTGCAATGGAGCCTTTAAATTTCGGAGTCCTCCTGCTTTTTATAATGTGGCAAATCCTGATTTAGTGAGTGCAAATCAGGAGATGGAAGCATACCTTCAGTCTGTAATCAACCATGATAGCGCCCCACCATTCACGTGCAAGAGTTTGATAAAACTATTCGGATCCAGCAATCCTTCGCCTGACCATGTGTTGCGCTGTTCGCAAGCCTTCAAGAGTGGAACCTTCCTCTTTTCGGATCCTGAGAAACCAGGAGCAACCCTCAGTTTCGGTAGTGGCAAACGCAGTAGTATGCAGGCTATCTTAGCAGCGATTGTTTTGCCCCCAGAGTCTTACTCTCCATCCGTAGTAATGGACCCTGCTAGTGGTGGAGTGCAAGACCCATTTGAAAAGGTATTGCACGTCATGAGGAGCATGAAACTGACAAGATCGCTGCACCATAGACGAAGTGATGGTCTCCTGCGCGGAGTCGTGTCTAAAATTGGGTCAGGCAGCCATGGACCAAAGGACCAATTCTCATTCTACTCACCAGACTTTGTTCCTGTAGGCACTTTTCTTGAAGCAGGTTTAACTTCTCCTCCCGGTGAACTTGCGACTTTGAACGGAATTCACGGCTTGTCTAACGCTCTCTACTCGCTTCTGAGGTTCGGCCTCTCAGATTGCACAGGAGGGATTGGCATAAGATGGTCACGAAACTTATACGACACATGCGGTAATTATGGCGATGGGCGTTACACCAACACTGCAGCTTACCTCAGTTATTCTCCGAGTGAGGCATCCAACGTCGTGGACGACCTAGCCTTACTGCTCACCTCTAACAGACTCAGTCCTGAAAATAGGCATATAATCGAGACGCAGGTCACTTCGAGTTATGACGCATCTGGATCTATTAGCGAGGCCGTACAGGTTGCCACTATATTGATCATGTCTACACCCGAGTTTCACACGTGGAATACAGCTTCGATGACTGAAACAGCACGAACAGTCACGCCGTCGGTTCCAAAAAATCTGGATGAGCCGTACAAAGTTCTTGTGCACGTTAATTTGTTTGGAGGAATGGACAGTATGAATATGCTTGTGCCTCACCCAGATGGGTGCCCGTCCCTATACGATGAATACAAGCTGTATAGAGGCAGTGGTAACTATGTTACCTCAATGGACAAAATTGATGCGACAACATCCGAGCAACCTTGCACACATTTCGGGGTCAACGATGAACTGAATCGCCTGGCCGACATGTATACTGAGGGAGATGCCGCATTCTTCGCAAATATTGGTCATTTGCAGAAAGCTGTCAATCGATACAATTTTCAAGCGGAGACGTCTGCACAGCTCTTCGCCCACCACTCAATGAAAGAGGAGATGTTCAAAGTAGATGCTTTTAGATCTCGTTCAGGTACCGGCGTTGTAAGTTCATTTCTGATTTTTTACTTGTTTTTTTCATCGCATATTTACTAATAAATATCTTTTTGCATCGTGTTAGTTGGGTCGCATGGCAGATGTATTTTCATTCTCAATGGCCGTTGGACAAACTGCTTTAGATAAAAGCCCCACGATCCTGAAAGGAGACCCAAGTTTAGCGAACCCGGTAAAAGTTGTCAAAACTAGTAAGTGGCATGTAAAGAAAGCACTTTCTCCAATTTGTTGTCGTATTCGAGACAATTTCTAACCCAGAGTTTGGCGATGCTTCATATCCAGGTGGGCTGGATCCATTTTATCACGGGAGAGATATTTTAGCTTGCGGAGCGGAACCAAATTCAGCCTGTCCCGGTGGCTCGGAACATTCCAAGCGTCCAGTATTATTGGAAAAGATGCAGGATTTGAATGCGAAGACACAAGCTACAAGCTCTCTCCAGGCAGAGTTTTGGAGCCAGTCCTTTATCGATGCAATTGCAGAAACAGATTCTTTTCGATCTCTCTTGGACGGCGCTTGCAAAACTCCTGATGGAAACGATATCGCCTGCTCTGGCTCTGACTCTGCTTCTGTTTGTCCTAACGGTTGCCAATGCTCATCAAGCAAGTGCACAGGGGGTGGTGCTACAATACCAGATTCTGAGTTGGGGAAGAAGCTGGATATGGTGTTTCGGCTCATTGCTCTTAATGAAGCACGTAATGTGAATCGAGATTTCTTTGCAGTTGAGTACGGTGGATTCGATGCCCATTTCGAAATGGTCAGTGGACTGAATACAAAATTACGCGTCATTAATGATGCAATCTATGGGTTCCGTCAAGAATTGAAAGCAAAGGCACTCAGTGACGGTAGTACATTATGGGATAAAGTGACGTTGGTAATGTCTTCTGAATTTGGACGGACAGTCTCACCAAACAGTAGCGCTGGAACAGATCATGGTTGGGGAGGGAATGCGGTCGTGATGGGAGGAAAGGTGAACGGGGGGAAAATTTTTGGTCTACACCCAAGCACTTACAACCCGTCCGATGATTACAACACTGGGTAAGTTTCAGTATGATTATGGCCCGGCTTTTGCCCGCTTCGTAGCAACAATATGTCGCCATGGAAGACGCCATCAACGTTGTCTTCTATGAATTCACGGACGCATACTTACTCGTCTGCATGACTTTTTTTCATTTCTCCTTGATTAGGCGCGGCGTTTGGATTCCAAGAACTCCGTGGGAGTCTCTGTGGCATGCGGTTGTTCAGTGGGTAGGAATCACTAACGAAAGTGCGATTAACTATGTCTTACCAAATGCAGTTAATTTTGGATGTAACCTTTATGCAGAAGTTGATCTTTTTACTGTGGAACTGCCTGCATCTCTTTCGGGTTGTGGAGGGAGCGTCGTAACGCTTCAACAAAGCTTCTTTGTCTCGGAAGCTAGAATCTTGATCCCAGACGAGCAGAAAGCTTTCTGTGAACAAGTTGTTGCCACTGTCGCCCCAGTAGAAATACGGTGCTTCATTCAAGATCAAACTCTGAGCGAAGTTCCGACTGGGGGAAGTTACGAGATTGTGGTTAATTATGAAATCAATTTTGGTCCGACAGTGACCAATGGAGAAGAAGTAGTAACTGAAAATATCGACACAGATTCGTTCCGAGCTGAGGCTGCAAGTGTCCTTCAGATGGAAGGAGACGTAGTTATCCAGCAAGCTGAAGTTGTGACAGTGACGTCCAGTCCTTCGGATTTACCTTCACTCGAACCCTCTGAATCGCCCACGGTGCTGGATATATGCACAATTGTGACCTCCGCAATCTTTGAAACACTCTTTCCAAACCCTTCAGCACTCTATACTTACTCAGGATTTTGTTTAGCTGTGGCGACTTGGAATTTGGATTATCCTGACAACCAGATCTTCGCAGCTGGTGATGAGTTTGGTTTGAGAAATCAACTCGCTGCCTTCTTTGGGAATATGCTTTTCCCCACAAACAGTGCTAACGGCTGGGCAGACACAATTGACTTTTGGACCAACTTCAGAGGGTCGACTGGTACTGGTAAAACATGTGGAGAATTCGTATCAGACGGAAGCTTCGGTGGCACGCTCCAGAGGATTAATGGAGAAGATCAGTGTCCATCATCATCGTCTTATGAGACAGGATATTTTGACGCAGTTGTTTCGAGGTTAAACAACTATTGCACTGCAGCCACGGCTTTCAACGTCGAAGCATTACTTGCAATGGACAATTGTAACTTGCTTCTGACTACACTCGAAACCTGCACTATAAGCACTGGCGATGTCACTTGCACAGCTTGTCAGGTGTGGGCAGGGGTAACGTTGCCACCTTCATCTTGTGAGTATGAAAGAAGATTCATCGGGAAAGAACTCTTGGCACTCCTTACTCACTTGTTTATATCTCCTTGTGTGTCTTTTTTGTAGCACCTTCTACCTCAATCGAACCAAGCGGAGCACCGTCATTGAATCCATCACTGAGTACCATGCCATCGGGACAACCTTCACTATCAATTCGTCCGTCTGTAGCCATTGAGATCGCATCGTACTATGGTCATGTATTGGTTGGAGACGGGAAATGCTACGGACGGGTAGGAGGAAATCATGTGTTTGAAACATCACCGTATAACCACCTTGAGTTCCAGAGCGCACTCTTTGTTGCAGCTAGTTTATGTCCAAGAGCCTGCGCTGAATACAGGACCCACAACAAATACAGAGGTTTTGAGTTTGAGTCTGGAAAATGTCGCTGCTTGTTTGATGGTGGAATTGACTTCTCGACAGTACTATCCGACCCCTCCCCGGATAGCACACTAGACTCGAATACGGCTGCAGGAACTGTAACAAAATCGATTGGTAGTGACTTGGTACGATGTTACAAAAAATCTCAGCCAGAAGCACCTGAAGCAGTGGACAAATTCGAGTACATTGGCTTTGGGGATTGCTGGGACATTTCGATGGCTACGTATAATTACATTGCCATTGCCTTTTCTGCGGAATCCAACTCTGCTGTTCAATGTGGCAACGCTTGCTCTCTAACAACTTTTCCTCAATCAAAGGGATTCTTCACAAAACAGGGTACAGTGTGTAATTGCTTATTTGATGCTGATTTTGAGGATGCTTCAGTGCAAAATAATGGGAGTGGTACAGGGCAAGTTGTTTCGTCAAACTATGTCGAAGGTCACTGCTACAGAGCACTACCGGTTCCAACCAATTTCCCTACGAAAATGCCAACACCAAAGCCAGTGAGTACTATCAACACCCCAAAGTTTGATAGTGTGATTCTATGTACATATTAATTTGTTCTAACCAATTTTTCGTCGATTCCTTTCTCAGACTCCAAGACCTACGAAAAAGCCCACTTCATTTCCGTCTAGTATTCCGTCGTCTGGGCCATCGTCACAACCCTCATCTGAGCCAAGTAGTGAACCCTCATCTGAGCCTAGTTTAGTTCCCTCCAAGTCAACTGAACCATCGTCTGATCCAAGTTTGACCCCCTCTAAATCTTCTCAGCCATCGTCTGAGCCGAGTTTGGACCCGTCTAAATCAGCTAAGCCATCGTCTTCGACTGATTCCAGCTTGTCTCCATCAACATCATCTGCTCCATCAAAAGTACCTTCCTCCGATCCAAGTTTGTCTCCTTCCAAATCCATGACTCCCTCTGAATCCCCATCTTCGCAGCCATCGTCTGAGCCAAGTTTGGATCCTTCTGAATCAACTAAGCCATCGCCTGAGCGGAGTGCAACTCCTTCGAAATCATCTGTTCCATCAACCGAGCCGTCCTCTGATCCAAGTTTGTCTCCTTCCAAATCCATGACTCCCTCTGATTCCTCATCTTCGCAGCCATCGTCTGAGCCAAGTTTGGATCCTTCTGAATCAACTAAGCCATCGCCTGAGCCGAGTGCAACTCCTTCAAAATCGTCTGCTCCATCAACCGAACCGTCCTCTGATCCTAGTTTGACTCCATCGAAGTCAATGCGTCCATCACGTCCATCACGGGTTCCTTTTCGTTTCATTATGTCTTTTGATGGGATTTTTACCATAACGACTAATACAGCAGCTGATGCAGCACAACTTTTGTTGGTAGCCGACTTTTTGAACAAACTGAAAGCGCGAATCCAAAGCATAATTTGTCCTGCCAATTCCAATTCAATTTGGGAATGTGAAATCAAGACGATTAAAGTGAATGGAAGTGATCCTCAAAAGAACCGTCTTTTGCGAAGCCGTCGTTCTGTAGAATTAACACAGCTGGTGATTGAATTTGAAATTAAAATCCAAGCGATATGCGCCGACTCAGCTTGTACGGACGCAGAAACGGTTGGAAATATCTTGTATACATCGGCTAATGGAGATTTGCAAACTGCGCTTCAAGAAGGCACATTTGTATCAGGTTTGAAAGCTGACTTATCTGCGTCGAGCAGTGTTGACGATATTCTTGACGCTGCTGGCTTGACTTGGAAATTTGATAAGCTTGAAATTCCGCTTCTGAAGCTCTCGAAATTGTGGTATCCCGATTGGAACAGTGGAGAAATCCGCTGCAGTAATGATGGCAAAGCACCCAACTTCATGACAATTGATGGTGGATGGTGGCATGGGTCTTCGAAAGAGGATTGTTGTACAAAGTACTTCGTGTGGGCATACACCGAATGCTCTGGAGAGAGCATAGAATATTTGCCTGGTTACTATCCAGCGTGGGGAGACATAGAGCCCCGATGTGACACAGGTGAACCGCCAGATTACATGCGTCGGAATCCTAAGGGATGGATACATGACACTCCTGAAGAATGCTGTCGAAATTACTTCGGATGGGCTCCTACCTGTGTGGCTAACAGCGGTGGCACGGCTGTAGTAGATTTAACAGCTTCACTATACTATGCTGACTGGTCGCAAACAAATACTTGCGTCAACGACGGAAAGGCTCCGGGTTACGTGAAATCTAGCCCGAAGATATGGATGTATGAGACACTTGTCGAATGTTGCAAAACGAACTATTTTTGGGGGGAACATTACGCAAAGTGCACGACTCCTGCTGGCGTGAGTGCTCCAGTTAGTTCGCCGACTGAAAAGTCATGGTATGTTGATTGGAACAATCTAATATGTGTCAGGAGTTGTGAAGGACCAAAACCTTGTGGAGGAGTTCACAAGGTGTGGAACATTCTGCATCCTACACAATCTATATGCTGCGAGGAACATCTGTGGTGGAAAAAAGATTGTAACCATTCTGTTTAGATTAGACAACTAGCGGTCAGTTGTGATCGTGAAGCGTGTGGTGCAACTTGTTGGAAGATCGTAGCGCTGGGAGTTATTGTTATTATTAATGTGTGCTGGGGACGCACTCAGGGGAATAAATAAAATTGAATAATAACTAGAATTAATGAAATGCTTCGGCTTCGGCGCTGATCATCGTGAAGACTCATGCAAGTGCCAGTGTACATAATTATATTAGAGCGCAATGGAAACGCATGCTAGAGCATTTCCCATACCTATTTGCCTGTGATTACGGTATGTAAAAAATGCTTGAAAACTATTCAAGCATGCATGATGCAAGCAGAGCTCAGCAGAGAACAATGAGGATGGAGCCTTCCACCGATCCAATCTCTAGAGAGCGAGAGCCTGTTCATATTGTGTACTGATGGTATTAAAAGAGGGAAGTACCCGTGGCTCAGGTAGCGCGACCCTCTCGGTAAAGGAGAAGCGTTCGGTGTTCAGTAAAATTCTCGATCCCCGGAACACTTCTTGTCGCGTGGATCTGCTTTTGACATCATCTATTAATTATTGTCTGACAACTTACCAGAATAACCATGATGGCATCTACGACTGCCAACAACAATCCACTTGACTACCCCCTTCGCCTCTGCGAATCAGTCGCCTTCATTCTCCACGGCATACTCGGCCTCTGTGAACCGTTCACGGGATGCCTCCGCTCCACTTTCCAAGATAATGGAGCGATGCCAACTTGGTTTTGGCCACTCGCCGGTTCCATTCTAATATGTGTTGCCATCATCAACTTTCGGGGGAATGATGTTGCGGTATTAATGAATCAAGCGTATATTGCTGCGTTTCATATGGGCGGAGTTTTGTATCATAATAGTCTCGGGCATCATCCTGCTTCTGGCGTTGGACCGGGCATGTTTGTTTTTTTGGCGTTTGCTGTGGCGTGTATGAGAGCACCGATTTGGATGGCGTTTGGGGGGCTCATGGTATGTTATGTGTTTGCGGTGGGATTGACGAAGGTGTTAGTGAAGCCTAAAGCTGCTTCTGATGCTGGTCAGAGTGACGAGAGTGCACGGTTGTTGAGAGTTGATTGATTGAGAAAGAGAATTACATCGTATCCCATTCATTCACTAAAACACTATCACAGAAGATCACAGAGGAAGGCATCATTTATACTTAAATGTCCATGGGGAGAGTATCTAATGATATGCGCACAATGAATGAGGAATAAAGCAGCGATATACTCCGCAAAATTTACAATGCAACATGCAACATCATGGCACATTAAATCAATCTGATCCGTCAGAGGCATTCTAATCTGTTTTATAATGTTCAACTGAAGAACATTGGCATGACAGGCAAGATCCACTTGAAGACATCGGCCATTACCTCTGTGCTCCCACTCTCTCCAGTGTCCGGATCATTCGGCTGCTTTGGTTGCACGCAAGTGAAATCCCTCTTACGGCGTTGCCTGTTGTGTCCTCCTCTTCCCCTCCACCTGTATCTGCATCTATCCTCTAAGTCGAAGCCCATTTCGTTCATTTATTTTCGTTGCTTCTCAGCAAGGCAGAGGGCAAAATGAGACCACTGTAGATTAGATTAAAGCGCAGCGCTTTCACCTCGTTTGCAGACGACCCTGTTGTGAAGTCCAAAACAAATCTGCATCTCCTTATGAAAGCAGGGGTGACGCAGCGCGGTTTGTCTCTAAGTGACTCTTACCGGCCATGCAATGTTGGGCTTCAATTGAGCATTGACGACCGCAATGGGCTCTGATGGTAAAGGAATAGATAGGTCAAGTCTTTTGTTTTTATTGCAATGCACCAGCATATTCAGTAGCACCTCAGTAAAATAAATTCCCACCCACCCGAGCGCCGGCGCCCGCCGCCCCCCCCAAGCTAATCGAGATGACCATGACCATGAAGGAGCATACCATAAGTAGTAGGCCACACAGAGAGAAGATCCAACCGCGTTAACAACATGTCTTCTCAGGGCGGTGGTACAAGGATGGGCTCCTTCTCCGGCGTCGGATACGCCTACCCGCTCGATGATAATACATCCTATTACGAAGACCCATCCAAAAATCTCGATGACTCTGAGACCAATCGAACAACACTGAGTGCTTCAAGTGGTGGTGGTAATAGCCGCCATAATCCCAAGGCGATATATGAACTAGCCCAACAGTCTTCATCGAGGCAGGTAGGGTCTACACTGTACAACAGTGGCAATAATGTTGGTCGAAGACGGCCCAATAGGGCACTTCGATTCCAAAATAATAATCCTTCTGCGCAACAACAGCATCAGCAATCATCGGCCTCGTTACAAAGCTCTTTTGGAGGGGGACACCTGTCGTCATCTTTCTTGTCTGCATCAAGTTCATCACGTCAGCCATCAGTCAAAACGAGCATGTCGGGCAATCCATTACACAGAGTTCACATTGAAGAGAATGATCCAGGCGGCGAGCTCGAATTGGATAAGGACGAATTGAAGAAAATGATTATAACGAAAGAAGGAGATGACATAAATAATGATGCTTACAGTCAACTTCGTAGTGTCGGCAATGAATCCGTCGCCTTGTCAGCAGAAGACTATTCTGCATCGGTAATTACTCCACTCACAACATCCTCAACCTTCGATGCGTCCTACACGAGCGACAATCCTCTTGCGAAGCAAATTATCAAAATCACGAATTCCGAATACTTTCGTCGGACTGTCTTTCTAGCCATGCTGTTTACGCTAATGGCCATTGGAACATTCTTAACTATTGAAAATGTCATTCACGTCAAAGACGTTAATGCATGGGTCGAACCATCCAGCAGCACGAATAAAAATGGAATCAACTGGTCGATGGGGAACGATGCACCCAAACCCATTTCGGGCATCTCGAAAATATCCCCCGTGGTACAAGATAATATCGCCGATTGGGCAGTGGGCACGTCGTATATACCCGGTGTTGTAGATAGTTATGGCTCGATTTCGTTGACGGATACGACGAAATTTAGGGATGTTCCTTTGTTTTGGGGGAGTGAGTATGCGGATTTCAAGGGGAATGGTGGGGGGAGTAGTGTTATGGAGGGTGTGTTGGGGTGTCTGAATTTGGTGCAGGTTAGTTCCGAGGGGGTTATGGCAAGTAACGAATCGAATAATGTAGAAGTTGGTGGTCTTCACTTGTCTGTGGTGATGGCCATGGGGAGGAAGTACATCAACGTCGATACGACTACCAAGGATGGGATTGAGCGTGCCAAGGTGCTGGCATTAGGTTCCAGTGGTATGGCCGACGTCATTTATAGTTCCTTGTTGCAAGATGTCTCATCATTATTCACCTCGCTGAATCAAGGGCGAATGTTTGTTCTTATTCGACACCCCATTGAAAGGGAGATGGCTCGGTTCCGATATCTTCGCCGGGGGCAATTCGAAAGGACTAAATTGAATGATTGGCAAAGAGGAAATCTGCAGGATATGTCCTACGTGGAGTATGCTAAAAGCGAATTTGCACGAGATAATTGGATGACTCGAGAACTGGTGAATAAGCGGTGCAATGACGGAAAGGGTGAGGATGGGAGGGCGTGCGCTTCTCTAGACGATAAAGATGTTCATACAGCAAAGGAGATATTACGCCGGAAGGCGCTGATAGGACTCTACAGCGACATCATGGGGGCAGTTCAGCATTATGGACGTTACTTCGGGTGGGATAATGCACGAAAGGGTGGGAGGTTCGAAGATGCAACAATGTTTTGCTTTCAAAATCACATATTGGAGGGGATGAGGAAGGATGCGCTTGGTGGGAAAGACTTGGATCCTAACGATGCAATGGAGCATTCCGATGCGTATGTTGCCCTAATGGAGAAGAACAGGCATGATTTTGAACTATTTACTTATGCTCAAACCCTGTACAAATACCAGGTTGAACTAAGTTAGTACTATTAAGATGAGATTATTAGGTTGTGCTTTTATGGAGAAAGGCTCTTTGCCTTCTTTGCAGTTGTATTCTGCCCATTCTTCCTCCGCCTTTTCTTTTCCTTAGGCGCAACTGCTCCTGCCGCGTAGCTGAACATGACTGGCACATTCCATGTTCTCACAACTTCATACATATTTGATAGG
>Ga0209652_1001042_pt1 | contig 22779 bp, 25 predicted proteins | sample SaaInl74LU_5_DNA_FD_184641 | JGI IMG/M metagenome (GOLD analysis project Ga0209652, IMG submission 184641) | Marine microbial communities from expanding oxygen minimum zones in the Saanich Inlet - ESP_74LU_5_DNA (SPAdes) (version 2) | ecosystem: Environmental > Aquatic > Marine > Intertidal zone... | reverse complement strand
CCGTTCCCGCAGCCATGCTACCAAAAGGCTTGGCGGTCTTACGCGATGAGCTCTTTGGGCAATTGGCTGCCAGCAATGTGATGGAACTTTTCCCAGAGCCGCCCGAGGCCGTTCAGGCCGCCATGGATGCTGGCAATAACGCGGACGACGGCCGGTTTGACGATGACAGCTCAGTGCAAGACATCATCATGTTGGCCCAAGGCATGGATGAGTTACCTGCGCAGGGGATGCCATTGAAGCAGCGTTTAGCCGAAATTGAGCGCAACTACATTTCCCAAGCGTTGGAATTATCAGAGGGCAATGTCTCAAAAACCGCGAAGTTGCTCTCGTTGCAACGAACGACCCTCATCGAAAAGATAAACAAGTACGAGCTTCGGGTGGCCTAGGCTAACTCGCGCACCCTAATTCACGACCAACAAGAAGGGCAAGGGGCTCTCCTTGAGCTCGCGGCAAAACTGATTGCCACTGTAGGTGTAAGTTGCACATCCCATGAGGCGATTGGTGCGGCTGGTTTCTGCAGACCAATAGTTGCTAACCATGATGTTGGGAAACACGTTGTAATTGACTGAGGGGTTCACACAGCTATCCACCACAATCGTGGCCATCTCACCCTGTGTGGGTAGACGCCATTTCCGGCCAGAGGCGCGAGAGAACTCCTCTGCATACGCGTGAGCATCTGCCAGCCCCAATAGCAAAGGCCGTCCGACGCACTGCCCGCCTTGATAACGCTGACCCGCACTGCAACGGTACCAGGTGGTTCCCGTAACTTGGTCAACCGCCAAGCCGTTGTCGTCCAATTTGAAGTAGCCCGTGAAACCCTCGGAAATAGCCTCGCTGCATTGCGGTACATCTTGATAACGCTGACAACCCGAGAGCAGCAGCAATGACATCATGGCGACCACGACGCACCGCAGCAGCTGCGGCGCGTCATTGCGAGAGTTGCGAGAGTTGCGAGAATTAGAACCATAACGTATCTCAGACATAAGCCAAACCCCTCAAGATTGCATGTGGCAATTAGATGAAAGCAATTTTTACGCCGTCAAAAAAAGACACCACACGACATTAAATAGCTATTTAGTACTAAATAAATGCAAAGTCATTGCGTGTAAGTCAAGAAAGTCTATAGAAAGTCGATTCTCTTTCCTAGTAACTGCCAAAATTTAGACAGCCCAACATAATGGAAACACTAATCTAGTCTCGTGTTCTGGCACGTTTTTCGCTTGTTTCTTTCAAACGTCGGCTTATTGCCGTCCCGTAACCGTAGACCAAATAGATAAAAACCATGGATATTGCAACCATCATAGGGTTTGTCGCCGTTTTCGGCCTGATCATTTCTGCGCTTGGTGACCCCGCACCATTTATCGATCCTCCGTCAATCCTCATTGTGGTCGGCGGAACGGCGGCGACCGTACTCGCACGAAGCACATTTCCAGAATACATCGGTGCCATAAAAGTGGCGATGAAAACAGTTAAGTACAAAGTAGATAAGCCAGAAGATCTTATTGAGCAGCTCGTTAATTTGGGGACCATCGCTCGCAAAGACGGCATGATCGCCCTAGAGGGCCAAGACATTCCGAACGAGTTCATGGCGAAAGGCATTCGCATGCTCGTGGATGGCACCGAAGGTAGTTTGATCAAGAGTGCGCTAGAGCGTGAGCAAGAGATGCTCTCAAATCGCAATAGCTCCGGCATTGCTTTCTTTGACTCCGTGAAAGAAATCGCGCCGGCCATGGGCATGATTGGAACCCTCGTGGGCTTGGTGATTATGTTGGGCAACATGAGTGACCCGAAGTCCATTGGGCCGGCATTCGCCGTCGCCCTACTGACGACCATGTACGGCGCCATCATCGCCAACATTATTTGTATTCCAATCATCCAGAAACTGCAGAAATTGGAAGCGGCCGAGTCACTGAACCACGATCTGATTTTGCAGGGCGTGATGTTCATTCAAGGCGGCGGGAACCCCCGCATGCTCACCGACCTGTTGATTTCCTTCGTTGATCCTAAGGAACGCTCAAAGCTTGAAGCCGCGGCGGCCTAACTAACACGAGGACCGAACTGTGGCGACTGAAGCAAATAACACCGAAGAGGACAATGGAGCGCAGGGCACTGACGAGGACGCGGCGCTCCCCGAGGTTGTCATTGCGCCTCCTGTTGATGATGGCCCGGAGTGTGATGATTGTCCGACCTGTCCCCCGGTAGGCGCGCCTGCCTGGATGGCTACATTTGCTGATATGGCCACCCTGCTGATGGCGTTCTTCGTATTGATCTTGTCATTTGCGGAAATGAACGTGCCGAAGTTCAAGCAGATTAACGGCTCCTTGAAGAACTCATTTGGCGTTCAGCGCATAGTGCCTGTGGTGGAATCTCCCAAGGGGACGAGTATCGTCGCTCGCAGCTTTTCACCGGCGATCACACAACCAACCCCCATCGAATCCGTTCTCCAGCAGACAACGGACGAGCGAAAGCCAGAGCCCGTCTTGAAAACCGATGACGGTCCGGGAACCCAGGGGCCTGAGCGGGATGCCAGAGAGATTCGTCGATCACTTGCAAACGAGATCGCTTCTGGCCAGGTCGAGGTCACCGCCGAAGAGGGCAAGGTAGTCGTATACGTCAATAAGCCACCCGGCGGCGCAGGCCAAGGCGAGTCTGGCGCCCAGCAAGGCGGGCCAACAGAGGGCAGCGAGGCACAGGGCGGTAGCGGCAACGCATCGGCATCAGGAGCAGCGGGTAGCGGTGAGCAGTCCGGCGGTGCGGCCCAAGGCGCCAAGCCCGGTGGGGCAGCCGATAGCGACAAAACGGGTGGTGCGGCAATGGGTGCTGTGGCAGGCGGCAGTGCCGCGAAAGGCGATCAACAAGGCGGCGCTGTGCCGCAAGAGACGATCGACCTATACGCCAAGATTGCTGAAGCACAAGCATCGACAGAGAGCCCTGTCGAGGTGCGCGACACCCAAAGTGCGAATGCAAAAGACGCCGCCGCCGGGGGCGGTATCGGTGCCGCGACTAAAGCGCAAACCGACGCACAGTACGCTAGGATTCGCAAGGATTTGGCCAAGGAGATTGAAGCAGGCAAAGCGGAGGTCGAGCGCGATGGTCCACGAATCATCATTCGCTTAGCGGAGCAAGGCTCTTTCGGATCTGGATCAGCCACTTTGCAAAATGCATTTGCTCAAACATTGCAAACGGTGGGCAGCTCAATCGCCCAAACCACCGGTCGCGTCTACATAGAGGGTCACACCGACAACGTGCCTGTTGTGTTCAACGACCGGTTCAAGTCAAACTGGGACTTGTCCGGTGCACGCTCAGGCGCAGTCGCCGACTATCTCACCGCCAATGCGGGTCTCAGCCAAGGGCGCGTCAGTGTGAGCGGCTATGCCGATACGCGGCCGATTGATACCAATGACACGCCAGCCGGTCGCGCAAAAAATCGCCGCATCGAAGTCATTATTGACGGGGCGAATTGAACACCTCCCACGCTAGGGAGGCGTTAGCCTTCCTACTGCGTCGCCTTCTCCGGTGTCTTCACTGCCTTAGGATTTGGGAACTGCACAATCACTTCAGCCGCTGAGCCCGTGCTTGCACGCTGCTGTTGCTGTTGCAAGGCCTCGAGATAGCGTTGACGCTGCAACGTAACCAAGGCCTGCACGTCTCGCTTGAGGGGAGCCACATCGCCAACCGACCCTGCCAACGACTTCACTTGTCCACCCAACGACGCCATGGCGCGCGCCTGCTTCTTCATTTGCGCATCCATCGCGACGACTTGGGCGGCTATGTTTTTACTAATGCCCTCTACCGATTTTGCGGTTTGCGCCGGCAAGCTATTGACCAGGTCTTTCGACTCTCCCAAGCTGACTTTTATCTGCTCCTCTAATTTGGCTTGCGCCGCCATGATGGCATCGGTGCGCTCAGAGAAGCTGGAGAGCGATCGGTTCATCGCATCGATTCCCTCTATGCCCGCATTCAACTCCACCACCCGCTTACCCACAGCCAACAACATCGCGTCGGTTTGATTGATGCGACTTTGAAGTGTGGCAGACATCGCTACGAATACGGCAACAGAAACCATCAGGATACCGCCCGCCCCAATCAGAACGATCTTCCCTTGCTTGGACGCTGCGTCAATCGCTGCTTGAACCGACTTAACGGAGTTTTGCAACTCGCCCGCCAGTCCGGTCGCAGAGGTTGCCGCGTTGGACGCGACATCGGCGGAATCCAACACAACGGAGCTCAAGGCATCCAGATGGTCGCGAATGTCTTTTGGCAAAATACTGCTTTGCGCGGCAGCTTCGTTCGAATCAGTGGTCATCTCATGTTCCTCCGCCTCTTCCACCACGGGCGTAGGGGCTCGCTTAACAACTTTTTTTACAGGCGCCTGTACAGGTGCTGGCTCCGGCGGGGCCTCTTCCTCAAGGTCAGCCTCCGCCTCAGCTTCAGCTTCAGGCTCAGTCTCAATCACATTGACGTCGACGAGGTCCACCTTGGGTACAGGATCGCCCTCCTTAAACTGCGCCGCTATTGCGGCGATGTCTAAATCGTCATCTTTTTTTTCATCTTGTTCGCTCATGGCTTTCTCCCCGCCTTCATGGTCTTCATGCTCTCACGCAGCTCTAAGGTATTGAGGTTGTGAGACTCGTTATCTGGGCGCCGACTACCCGGCTGTGGTGTCCGTGCCGAATTGAGTTCGGCTATCGATTGCGTTAATCGTGCATTGGTTTTCACTAATGCAGCTATCCGCTCTCTCGTATCAAGACCGCTGTTCTGCAATACCTGATTGACCGCCACATCGGCTGAATGCTTGTTCGCAAGCATGGCTTTGCTTAACGCGGCCGGTATTTTTTTCCGGCGAATAGCCGGTACAGGGCGGACAACGACTTGAACGTGACCGGCAACCGCCGCCGTATCCGCCTTCGCCGGTGTGGCATTTCGCCGACCTGCGCGCCGACTGTCACCCGCGCCCGTGCGGCCAGCCGGGCGGCTGGCATCACGGCCCTCGCCTGTCACGCGAACCTCGCGCGAGTTTTGAGAAATTAAAATGGCGTTATCGTCAGACATGCAAAAGAGACATCAAAGATCAATCGGTCAATCGGTCAAGGGGCCCGCAACACACCCCGTAAGGATTTGACGCTGCGAGCCCAATACTCTTTAGGGGAATCGGCAGAAGTTGCAAAAGCTTGTGCCTCTCCCCGATTTTTAAACGGCCCTCTGACAACGACATGGTGCGGTAAACCGTTGGACTTGACTGCCGCGACGACACGCAAGCGGTCCAACTTCGGGTGCGCGACGATCCACGCCTGAGCCTGCTCCGCCGAGACCACTGACGCATATTGCAGGACCCAATAGCGGTCAGGCAACGTGGTGACCCAGTCATGGCCCAGGCCGGTACCCGACTTCACCGCCGCTTTCGTTGGCTTGGCCGTCACCGTCGGCGCATCCGCTTGCTTCGGTGTAGCCGCAGGCGCGGGCGTCGGTGTGGACGTATTCGCGGGCGCAGAGCTAGGGGCAGGACTGGGAGCAGGCGCTAGCGCCACAGCCGGCGCGGGCGGCATGGCCACCACTGCAAATCGATCGTCAGACCACTGCTTGCGGGAGTCTGGCAAGAATTTCTCTTCCGCCTCCCGATTAAACTCATTGCGTAACTCTCTGGATATTTGCAGGTCGGTCCGCACATCCGCCCAAGGCGGCAAAATACCGGGCAACGGTGCCACGGGGACAGCGCGCATCGCAACGGGAGCGACTTGCTCTGGGCGCTCGGGTGGTGGTTCGGACACCGCTGCCTCAGCCGCAGGGCTGCTCGGCTCAGTCTGAACGACCTCAGCGGGCGGCTGTGTAGCGTCTTTTTTCAACAGGGCCCCACCATCGTCTGCAGGGATGTCGGCCGTCGCCTCGCCTGCGTTTACAGCGAGCTCGGGCCAGATCAAATCAAGCACCGCATCGCGGTGTTTTGGATAAAGGCTCAGCACCAAGACAGCAGACAAAATGAGTAGAGAGACGGCGACAAATAACGTCATCAGCCAGCGACGCCACCCCCACGCCGTGCTTGCTTGATCGTCTGCGCCGAACACCTCCGCTTCGTAAGGCAGTCCATCGGCGGGCTCGTCGTCTTGCGCCAGGGTATCGGCATCGACCTGTCGGAGCCCGAGACGATCAATGAGGTGCGTGGCCGCCCCCGCCATACCCACGCTAGCGGCTTTTTGTAGAAATACATCGGCAACGACTGGCGTAGGCGTCTCAATGGTCCAACGGGCCGTGCGTTTTCCGAAGGACGCTAAGTCCTCGCGCCGCTCCGTGGTTTCATTTAGCAACATCACCAACCGGACATTTGCACCGGGGAAGTCGTTCACCAGACGGGCTAATAACTCGACTTGCTGGCGCTTGACGGATTTGGCATCGTGCATGACCAGAACCCGCGCAGGTAAGGCAGGGCCCAGTATGGACATCGCGTCCTCGACGGACAACGGCGCCAAAATATCGTTAAAACGCTGCACGAGGGCGTCCGTACTGCTGGGGAAGTAGACCTCCACCTCAACGTCGCTGGTTTCACGCAGCATGCGAATAAGCATGCGACCGTAATGCTCCAACAGGACATCATTCTCACTGAGCATCAGCAAGCTCTGGCGTTTGGTCACCAGCGCGTTGTAAGACATGGCCAACCGCTCCCGATCGCTGTCGCGAAGGAACAGATCCTCAGGGGAGAACATAGGCATCATTTCTGTCGAAGGCATAGGTACTTATGGGCGGTGTCGTGAAGCGTCAAGCTTACTGCACGATCAGACGCCCTCTTTCGTCAAATTGCATGTCAGGCGGGACCTCTGGGCGCGGTCGCTGCATGCCGGGTTTACCTGGCTGAACGCTGCTCAAGCTAAAGACGTAGGCGATGACTTGAGCCACTGCGACATACAGGCTCTCAGGGATCGTGCGATCAACTTCAGTCGTGTAATACAAGGCGCGCGCCAAGGGCGGCGCTTGGAAAATATGGACACCGTGCGTCGTCGCCTCCTCGCGGATACGGGCAGCGATGAGGTCCGCGCCTTTGGCCACCAAGATCGGCGCACCGTCGCCACTGGGGTCGTAGGCCAAGGCAACCGCATAGTGCTCAGGGTTGGTGATGACGACATCGGCATCTTTCACGTTGCCCATCATGCGTTGGTCAGACATCTCACGTTGCCGACGGCGAATTTGCGCCTTGACCTCGGGACGTCCTTCGATGTCCTTGTATTCATCCTTGATTTCTTGCTTGGTCATGCGCATGCGTTTCGTGAACTCATGCTTCTGCCAGGGCACATCAATCGCGGCGATCGCGACCAAAGACAGCGTCACATACAGTGCAGACTGAACCACCAAGTTGCCTGCTGCCTGCATCGCCGGTTCCAGTGGCATACGGCCAATTTGCACCAACTGATCCAAATTGATGTTGATCATGAGCACCAGCACGCCTGTGACCAAAGTGAATTTCAATATTGCCTTGGTGAGCTCCACCAAGGCCTTGGTCCCAAACATCCGCTTAAACCCCTCCATGGGATTAATTTTGCTGGCCTTGGGCGCGATAGACTTGAGTGAAAACAGGTAGCCGCCGGTCGCACCAGACGCACCGATTGCCAAAACCACGGTGACGATGAATATGGGAACAATGACCAAGTAGGCCTCGGCCGCCTGCGTCCCAAACGTCAGGGGTAGCAGCTGAGGTGATGCCAGGGTCTTGTTGTCGAAGATAAACCCTGACTTGAAAACCGTAATCAAGTTCTCCAACAGCCAGCCACCCATTAAGACCATCGCACTGACCGCGCCAATCATGACGGTCGCACCAGGGAGCTCCTGCGAGCGGGCAACTTGTCCATCATCCCGCGCCTTTTTTAATTTTTGCGCGGTGGGTTCTTCGGTTTTTTCTTGGGCTGTGTCTTCTGCCATTAGCGCACCTCCGTCCAATCACGCAGCATGGTAAACGCCTCCAGCCATAGCCATTGGAGACGCCCGCCGATGCTGTCCATCGCCAAAATCATAATCAACAGACCCGCCAACAGCATGGCCGGAAAGCCGACAGCGAAAATATTCAAGCTCGGGGCTGCCTTGGTCACGACGCCTAAGCCCACGTTAATAAAAAGCATGGTCACCATCACGGGTAGCGCGATCAGCACCGCCCCCGTAAACATCATGGCGCTCCAGGTTACCAAACGGCCCCAATGGTTTTGATCCAACACCGTGGCGCCGATGGGCAAGGCGTTGAAGCTATCAAGAACGAGGCCCATCAACATCGCGTGTCCGCCCGTACCAATGAAAATCAAGGTCGACATGACTAGCAACAACTGCGCCAAAACGGGGACATTACCCACATTGGGATCAATCATGTTCGCCATGGACAGACCCATCGCGGCCGAGATACTTTGACCCGCCACCGTAATGGCAGCGACCACCACCTGCAGCAGTAGTCCCATCGTGGCGCCAATAAAAATTTGATTCAAGATCTCCAGTAGGCCAGGTGCAGAGACCGGGTCGATCAGTGGCCAGTCGTGCAGCGGGTAAATCAGCCACGTCAGAGCAACGGCTAACAACACCCGTAAGCGCACACTCACCGCGTTTTGAGAAAACAGGGGCGCTGTCATGAGCAGCGCCGAGATGCGCAGCATCGGCCAAAGGAAGGCGTAGAAGCGCTCAACGATGTCCGCAACCAGCAAGTTCATAGCGCCCGTCCAACGTACATTGCGTGGTCGCCTACGTTAGGTAAACAGCGAGGGGATGCGCTGAAAAATGTTACGCGTGAATTCAACCAAGGTGGCAATCTGCCAGCCCCCGAATAAGGCCATGGCCAAACCCAAGGCGAACAACTTGGGGATGAAGCTCAGCGTCATCTCGTTGATCGATGTGGCGGCTTGCAAAATACCAATGACCAAGCCGACACCCAAAGCGACCAATAACAAAGGCGCTGAAATAAGCGCTGTCATCCAAAGGGCATAACGCCCCAAATCGACAACCGTTGCGGTATCCATGCTTGGGCCTCCTTAAGGCATTGCAAAACTTGATGCCACCGAACCCATGATCAATGACCAGCCATCAACCAGCACAAACAACATGAGCTTGAAAGGCATGGAGATCATCATCGGCGACAGCATCATCATGCCCATAGACATCAACACGCTGGCGACGATCAGGTCGATCACAACGAACGGGATATAGATGAGAAAGCCGATGGTGAATGCGCTCTTTAGCTCGGAGGTAATGAACGCAGGCACCAAGGTAGAGAACGGGATATCGTCGGGCGACGTGAACTCGGTGTTTCTCGCCACCTCCATAAACATCGCAATGTCGTCCTCTCGGGTTTGATTCAGCATGAAGTTGCGAAACGGTGTTTCTGCCAGCGCAAGCGCCTGATCAAAAGGCAAGGTGCCCTCGAAGTAAGGTAGCAAGGCGTTGGTATAGACGTCCGAGAAGACGGGTTGCATGATAAATAACGTGAGAAACAGCGCCAGTCCAACCAACACCATGTTTGGTGGCGTTTGACCGGTGCCTAGGGCCTGGCGCAGCAAAGACATGACAATAATGACGCGTACAAACGAGGTCATCATCAGCAACAACGACGGCAGCAAGGTGAGCGCCGTCATCAGCGCCAGCAGTTGCAAGGTCAAGCTGTATTGCGTGCCACCCCCCGCACTGGTGGCGTTAATCAACGGAATGCCTTGGGCCTGAACAACCGATGCGCCCAACAGCGCACCCAGCGCAAGTAACCAGAACAAGGGCTTGCGTAACAGGGGCGTCAGGCGATTGAACACCGTGGTTTGAGTAGCAGGCATTGCGGGCATCATGCTTGGGTGTCTTTCAACTGCGCCATGGTTTGCGCAAAGGGTGGCGCGGATTGCACCGAGGGGCTCATTGCTTGTTTCGAGGGGCTGCCGGGCGTCAAGCCGGGAGGCTCCTCTGAGCCATCACCGTCTACCCAACCCGTTAGCGCTTGCATGTGGTTAGGGCCTATGCCAATCAGTACCTCGCGATCGCGCACACGCACGAGCATCAGTTTTTGCCGCGGTCCGACACCCATGGAGTCAATGACCTCAATGTGGGCGTCCTTGCGGCCAAAGCCGCGACTGTTTTGAATACGCTTTAACCACCACAGCAGGGCGAACAAAAGCCCCAAAACCAACGCAAAACTGGCTACAAATTGCAGCCAGTCTCCCGTACTTACTGTCATTGAGAGGGGCGCGAGTGCGGTGTTTGCATTCATCTTTAAAGCACCCAATCAGGGGTCATAGGGATTTACAAATTTTTCATGCGCTCAGAAGCGGGCACCACGCGGGTCAATCGAATACCGTAGCGGTCGTTCACAAGGACCACTTCCCCTTGCGCAACCACGGTGTTGTTGACCAATAGGTCCAAGGGCTCACCGGCAATCCGGTCTAGCTCAACCACACTACCTTGCGTTAAACGCATTAAGTCTCTTATTTTAATGACCGCGCGGCCCACTTCGATAGAAAGTGTTACTGGAATATTCTCCAGCACTTCTCCGTTAATGGTGTCTTTCTCGGCCACTGTGTTCTCGTCACTCATGACTATTTCCCTTATATGGTGGTTTGCTGACGTTCACAGCATCCTTGGATCGACTGGGCTCACGATCTTGGCTGCGATATGGCTACCAATACTGCCAATTTCCATGTCAAACGATGGTAGATCGCTGATATATCCGCGGGCAAGCTCAGGCTTTTTAAAGTACAACACATCGCCGTCTTTCATCGTTTCCAGTTGACTTAGTGCGATATTCAGATGTCCCAACAAAACCTGTATTTCGACTCCTGAGTCATGCACCGCCAGCTCAAGATCGGTACGCCATTGCTTGTCAGACTCCTCGTTTCCATCACCGGACTGCACGCGGCTGCGCAAAAGATCTCGAATTGGCTTTAAGGCAGCATAGGGATAAACGAGGTCAATAAAACCGCGATTCTGTGAGTTCGGATCGGCCTCAAACCGACTCAAGATAACCAAATCTGATTCGTCAGCGATCTGCGCAAACTGGGGGTTTATCTCAGAGCTGACATGTTCAAAGTCAAGTTCATAGATAGGTGCCCACGCCTCTTTAATAGACCGCATGAACACATTCAGAATTAACTTGATAATGCGAGATTCCGTTGGTGTAAACATACGCCCAGGTGGCAAATCTGACACCCCGCGGCCAAAGCCTCCAAAAAAACTATCTAGAGAGCTAAATACCACCGTCGGCTCGATCACCACCATAGCGTAGCCCCTCAACGGATTAGCACGCATGATATTGACCGATAGGGGCGCTTTCAGCTTTTTTAGATAATCTCCAAAGCGCAGAATTTGTACCCGCGAAGGGTTGAGTCGCGGACTGGTCCGCAACACCTCCAGAAGACCCAAACGAAACTGCCTAATAAACCGCTCGTTGATCATGTCGATCGACTGCAGGTTAACGCCTAGGCTGCTGTCCTCGCTGGCAAGATCGTGTTTGCGCACTTTCGCACCGGTGTTGAACCCCGTGTCCACTGCGATGGCACCGGTATCAAGACCGTCGGCCAACGCTTCCAGCTCTTCGGGTGACAGGAGGGGTTTATCTGACATGAGACTCTTTCACGTTGCTACTTATTGCACCACAAAGGTCGTAAAGTAGACCTCCTCGATGCCGCCAAAATCTTCGTATTTTTCCAAAACCGAATTCATCTCAGCCTTAATGTTGGTTGCCAGCTCACGTCGGAAGTTCGTCTTTGTTAAGTCGGCCTCCGTTACTTGACGCATCAAATCGAGTACCGCAGATCGCAACGCGAATTCATGCTTGGTCACGTTTGCAAAAACGCGCTCGTCAAAATTGGTCATAACCGCCACCTGAACCTGGATCACTTTGCGGGAATTGCTGACGTTCGCCAAGAATTCACGCTGGAGTTCTAGGTAATGGTATTCGAACCGCTTCAGTTCAGGGCTCTCTTTGGTTACACGCTGAGGCGCGGCGCTACCCGGATCATTGCGTGCCTCCGCCGCAGCCTCCAACTCAGCCACCTTGTTTTCAGCCGCTTTTTCGTCGGCTTTGTCAAAAAAGCCCGTGAAGAACAACGTGGCGACCACGGCGCCCCCTAAGAGAAGCAAGACGAGTAGCGCAATCAAGATGATCTTGAGCACCCCACCGCCTTTTCGTCCTTCTTCTTCGTCTTCGATTTCGTCAGCCATTTTTTCCTACTTTCTTTGACTACCGCCTCTCGGCGCTCAAACCAATATGTTCAACGAGCCATCTTCACCACTATTTTCGCCGACCCGATCAGGTATCGACAAATCGCCAGCCTCAGTTGTCCCAGGGGACATTGCTGCACGCCCCGCGTCTGGCGCATGCGGTGTCGGCTTTCCGTGGTTAGGTTGCCCAGAACCACTGTCCACAACAACTTTAGCAACATCTGTGCCTGCTTGTGCCATTTGGTCTTTTAGACGCTGCATACTATCTTGTAGCAGATCGCGCGTTAGCGGGTTGGCACTCACAAAGCGTGCTTCTAACTCGCCGTTACGCATCTGCAGGTCCACATCAATGGTCCCCAGACTCGCCGGCTTGAGTGTCAGTTGCATTGTCCACTGGCCTTTGGCAATCTGTCCTTGAATGCGGGCGCCCAGCGCCTCGCCTAAGCGCTGCGCAATGGATTCGTACAGTGCATTTCGTTGGGTAATGGTCGCCGATAGTGTATCGCCCGGTAGCGCCACACCGTTTGGTAGGGACGCTCTGGGAACCGCAAGGCCTGTGCGCTCAGCGCCTAACCCCTCAAAGCCGCCTAACTTGTTTGAAGTCAGCAAGGTATCTATATCGTCGTCGGTGACACCGCTCAACGCCAAGGTGTGGGCCTGCGCCAAACTGCCTGTCATTGCCAGCTCCGTGAGCATGGGCATGGGCATGGGCATGGGCATTACCGTCGCCGTGGGCATGGCTTGGGTGGGGGGTGCCGCAACGCCGAGCAAGGTCGGCGTGGTGTTGGGTGTGTCTGTTGGCGGGCTGCCCGGTCCGGCCCCTGACAACGCCCGTGCATCGAGAATATTGGCGAGTAGCTGGGCACTGGACTGTGGGCCAGCGTGGGTCGCAACGCCACCGCCAGTCAACCCCGATGGGTCACTGGCTCCGGTGGCAAAACCCGGCTTGGGTGCGGTTTGTTGACCCATTAAGAGCTTGACCGCCTCTGGGCTCATGCCCTGAGCGGTGGCAAATGCCATGAGGCTTGCCGCATCGGGCCCCTGCGTGGGGGCGATGACCTGCATGCCGCCCGCTAACGGAACAGCCTGTAAGTCACCCGCCGTCCTTGCGGTTGCGGCGCCCATTAGCCACGTCGCGCCCAGCACCTCGACGGCAGTCGCCGCGATGTTCTCGGCGTCCTCTATGGCGTCCCCTGCACCCGCTTGGTCTTCGGTGGGGCTCGCCTCTATCGGGTCTTTCTGCGTCGGCGCCTTCGCGGTGGGCGCGTTGTCTTTAGCGCCATTCGATTCGGTTGGTGGTGGCGGCTCGCTCGTTTGTGAGTGCCGTGCGTGCGTAGACGGTGGCGGTGGCGGTGGCGGCCTCGTTTCTGCGGCGTCATCGCGCACCGCCGGTGCTGTCGCGCGCGGTGGGGTGGTTGACGCGGATGCCGCGTCACGCCAGTCCCCCCGCCTCTCAGGTAACGGGTTGGCGCGCGAACCCGACGCGCGTGGCACTGGAGCGTCGCGCTCGTCATGGGCGGCAAGCCTTTGCCCCTGGTTCACGGCAAAAACCCGGTCAAAAAGCTGCCCAAATGCACGGCTGCCGCCAACCGTGGCCTCACGCTCAGCACCCGCGAGCGGGCGCACATCTGCTCGGACGGCGTCCCGCGCTGCGGCGGCTCCCGTCTGGGAGGGGGTGCTGAACAGGGTATTTGAGGAGGGATGTGATGACGTAGATAAAGGCATTTTTCGATGGTCTCGATAAATCAATGTAGTCAGAGCAGGACGCCGGCGTCTTGCCCTCAGGCTGGTCTTAGCAAGAACCGTGACCGGACAACTCTTGCCGCTACCGGCCGTCGCCAGAGGAGGCCCGTCTTGGGCAGGCCCACCCAGACCACTTGCCAGTGGCACGTCCCTTGCTTAAACCCCTAGGACACAGGACAAAATCCGCCTTAAATCGGTATTTTTTGTCACTTATCACTTACTTTTTGAATGGTTTCACGCATGAGCACTCTTAGCCTGTCAACGATCCGACAAAATTTGTCGGCTTTTGACTTAGCCGGTCTGGGGATTCCTGCGCTCGTGTTGATGATCATGGCCATGTTGGTGCTGCCGCTGCACCCCTTGCTGCTGGACATCTTGTTTACCTTCAATATCGTCGTGGCGCTGGTGATTGTGATGATCTCCATTGGTACGCGCAAGCCACTCGAGTTCTCATCCTTCCCCACTGTTTTGCTGTTCGCCACCATGTTGCGCCTGGCGCTGAACGTGGCCTCCACCCGCGTGATTTTGGTAAAGGGTCACGAGGGTAGTAGTTCTGCCGGTGAGGTGATCGCCGCATTTGGCGAGTTCGTGATCGGCGGTAACTATTTAGTTGGTTTCATTATTTTTGGCATCTTGATGATCATCAACTTCATTGTGGTGACCAAGGGTGCCGGTCGCGTATCCGAAGTGAACGCTCGCTTCACGTTAGATGCCATGCCCGGTAAGCAGATGGCCATCGACGCCGACTTAAATGCGGGCGTCATCGACCAAGAAGAAGCGAAAAAGAAGCGCGAAGAGCTGTCACAAGAGGCCGACTTCTTTGGCTCCATGGATGGTGCCTCTAAATTTGTGAGCGGCGACGCCATGGCGGGCCTGCTGATTTTGATCATCAACATTGTGGGTGGACTGGCCATTGGCTTGTCGCAACACGACCTGTCCTTTACAGAGGCGGGGCGCATCTACGTGCTGCTCACGATTGGTGATGGCCTGGTGGCACAGATTCCCTCTCTGTTCCTGTCACTGGCAACCGCCATTATCGTGACACGTGTGACCACCTCGCAGTCAATGACCGAACAGACCAAGACACAGTTGTCTAATCCAACGGCCTTATTTATTGCCGCGTCCATCATGACCTTGCTCGGCCTGGTGCCAGGCATGCCGCACATGGTGTTCTTGAGCTTGGCCGGCGTCACCGCAGGTATCGGGTACATGGTGGTGCGTCGGCGTACGATTGACGAAACCGCCGAAGCGGCCCCCGAACAAGCCGCTGCAGACGATGGCACGCCAAAGGAATTGGACTGGGATGATGTTGACCAAGTCGATCTGATTGGTCTGGAAATTGGCTACGGTTTGATCCCCTTAGTGAACCCCGAGACGGGCGGCCAGTTGATGCCACGCGTCAAGGGCGTGCGTAAAAAGTTATCAGCAGAGTTGGGCTTTTTAGTACAGCCGGTGCGTATTCGCGATGCACTCAATCTGGCACCTGACACCTACCACATCACGCTAAACGGCGTGATGCGTGGCAAAGGTGAGGTGAAAGTGGGCAAAGAGCTCGCGATCAATCCGGGACAGGTGTACGGCAAACTCGAAGGTATTGCGACCAAAGAGCCGGCATTTGGTTTGGAAGCCGTCTGGATTGACCCCGCACAAAGAGACACGGCCCGCACGTTGGGCTATACGGTGGTCGATGCCAGCACCGCCATTGCCACTCACTTAAACAAGGTATTGCGCGACAGCTCCTCCGAATTGCTGAGCCACGACGAGACCCAGCAGCTGCTCGATAAGCTCGCAGCCAAATACCCCAAGCTTGTAGAGGACTTGGTCCCCGGGAAATTGTCGCTGGGCGTTTTGACCCGCACCATGCAGAATTTACTGGCCGAGGGGGTCTCGATACGGGACATGCGCACCATTGTCGAGTCGCTGACTGAGGCCGCAACCCGCACACAAGATCCTGATCAGTTGACCACCATGGTGCGGCCCAAGCTCGGACGCATGATTGTGCAGTCATTGGTCGATGATGCCGACAGCCTGTCGGTCATGACCTTGGATCCCTCTTTAGAGCAGTTGCTGCATAACGTCCTTCAGCAAAACCAAGGAACCGGCATGGTGTTGGAACCCGGTTTGGCCGAGAGTTTATTTAACGCGTTGCGCGACGGTACGCGAGAAGTCGAAGAGAAAGGCCATGCCGCGGTATTGGTCGTCTCCCCCAGTATTCGCTCTTGGCTGTCCAAGGCCGCCCGTCACCGCGTTGCGGATTTGACGGTGCTGTCCTACAGCGAGATACCAGACGATCAGGGGGTGAACGTGATTCACACCGTCCAAGCACAGGCCAAGGCCTCTTAAAAGAATCCATTAGTAAACGCGTAAGCAAACGAGACGATCATGGAAATTCAACGCATACTCGCCGCCGACACGAAAACCGCCACCGATAAGGCTATTGCCCAATTTGGTCCGGACGTGCTGATTATTTCTAACAACCGCGTCAATGGTCAAACCGAATTATTGGTGGCGGCCGATATCACGTTGGAAGACGAAAGAGCCGCGGAGCCCCTAGCGGCCAGCAAACCAGCGGCGCGCGGAGCCCAACTCCACCGCGCCGACAGCATCCAAGCACAAACGGCACAGGGGATGAACTCATTCGAAGCGGCGTTTGAAGAAACCATGCTGCAGCGACAAAAGGATAGGCTGGCCGGACGCAAGCCCACCCAGACCATGACAACGATTGCCGCAGACCTCAACGATGCGCCCAGAAAGAGTGCCGCCGCGCCCGTGCAACAACCGGTGACCCCTGCCGCAGCACCAGCACCTGCCGCGCAGGTGCGTAAAGAGCCAGAAGTGGACGTGGCAGCCCTGCAGGCGCAACGTGATGCCGCGAGAAGTCGTGAAATCGTGGACTTGGTTCGTGACGAAATCGCCGCCTTGCGGCGGGAATTTAGCTTGAGTCAACGGTTAAACCCCTGGCAAGACACCTTGCCAATCGCGCCCGCAGTGAAGCCACTCATTGCCGCACTCAGCGAGGCCGGCATTCCGACAGGGCTGCGCGGGCTGCTCATTGACCGTATTCGCGAGGCGCAAGATGTCGAGGAGGCGATTCGCAGTTTAAGCGCACATTTGACTGATGCCATGCCAACAACCGGCGCCCCTATGCCTGACCGCGGCGTACATATTTTGGCGGGTCAGACCGGCGTCGGCAAGTCCCTGATGGTGGCACGCTTGGCACAGTCTGGCGCCTTGACCCATGGTGCGCACCGGGTGGCGATCATCAGCTTTGCCGATACGCGACCAGGTGCATGGAGCCAGACCCAGATGTTGGCCGCGCAAACGGGCGTTGACTGCTACCGCGCAGCAGATACCAGCGCCTTGGCGCTACTTGCAGATGAGTTGTCGCAGCGGGCCCTGGTCGTCGTGGATACCGCAGGTGTTCAATTTGAGCGCGCCGTGGCACAAGCTAAACAGGTATTGCCTCAGGCAAGCGTACACGCGGTATTGGCTGCGGATGTCTCCAGCGTGGGTATCAAGCGTATCCGTGCGGCGGCCAATTGGGACAGTCTGATGGTCAGTAAATTGGACGAAGCCACACAGCCATGGCCGCTGATTCAGGCACTGTGCGATAGCCCGTTACCGATTTCGGTTATGAGCCCCAGTGAGCGCCTGAGTGACAACCCGTTCCCTTATGCGGCACCCCGAATCATTGCGCAAGCGCTGACGCATTTGCCGCTGCTAAGCGGTGGCAAAGAGGCCACAAATAGCGGTAGGATATTAGAAGGAGATGGGCACGGTAACGGGCCTGATGCCGGACATGAGCCAGTCAGCGGCGAGAGTATGACCGCCAAAATTTTACAACTGCGTGCGGCACAAGAAAGAACACTCAATGGCTAATCAACACTGTCCCCAAGTCATTGGGGTTGCCAGCGGCAAGGGCGGCGTCGGAAAGACAACCGTCTCCGTGAACCTAGCGGCATCGCTTGCCGCGTCAGGTAAACGGGTGGCTCTGCTGGATGCGGATATGGGGTTGGCTAACGCCCAAATCGCATTAGGTGCGCGCAGTGCCTTCAATATTAGCCACTTGCTGACCGGCGAGAAGGCGTTAAGGGACGTCATCGTGAAGACAGCTTCTGGCGTCTTGCTGATTCCGGGCGCTTCTGGCCGCCGCGACTTAGCGGCGATTGGCGAAGCGGAGATCTCCGCCATCATTCAAGCGCTAGATGACATCGTGGACGATATTGATGTCTTGGTTGTCGACGTTGCGGCGGGCATCTCGCCCTCTGTGATGTCCATCCTAGCGGCCTGCCATCGGCGTTTTATCGTGCTGAGGGACGAACCGTCAAGCATAGCGGACGCCTACGGCACCATCAAAGTCATGACGGCAGAGATGGGGTTGGGGGAAATCTATTTGGTCCCCAACATGGTGGAGTCTCAAGCCCATGGGTGGCGGCTATTTAAACGTATGAATGACGTGTGTACGCGCTTCTTGGGTGAGTCGGTGAACTACCTCACATCGATAGAGGAAGATGAGCTTATTTTGGCTGCATTAAAGAAACACCAGTCTGTCGTTACCTTTGCTGCGGGCTCGAGCGGTGCCCGTGACTTTAGACGGATGGCCGAATTATCCATGGACTTGTCGTTAATTGAAGACGTGCAAGGGCACAGACAATTTTTCTTCCGACGCTTGCTTGATATCAGCGGGAAGGGGTAACGCATGAACGCCGCACTAAATCTTTACGAAGGTATCCAACAGGATAGCCGCGACGATTTGATCGTTGCGCACATGGGCATGGTCAAGCGCGTGGCGCTTCACCTCAAGGCCAGACTGCCCCCTTTTATGGAGGTGGACGAGTTGGTGCAAGTCGGCATGCTCGGCCTCATCGAGGCCGCCCGTGGTTTTGACAGCGAGAAGGGGATTGCGTTTGAGAACTACGCACACAGCCGCGTGCGTGGCGCCATCATTGATGAAGTCAGGCGTCTCTCAGCCCTGCCCCGCTCGGCCGTTAGTTTTAATAAAAGCCACAGTGCCGCGACACAGAGTCTGGGCGCCGCCCTTGGGCGAACGCCGACACAGGCTGAGATGGCAGCTCATATGGGGATGGATGACGACGCGTACCAAAAAGACCGTGGGCATGCTAAGCGGTTTGAGACCTACTCCATGGAAGTAGTTAGCGACGAAGTGATGAATATGGCCGGCGACAGCCAGCTGCAGCCCGATGCCATTGTCGAGCATGCAGAGTTTATGGAGGCGGTTACCGCCTCTATTGGCTCCTTGCCAGAGCGCGAGCAGCTCATCATGCAGCTCTACTATGTAGAGGAACTCAACCTCAAAGAGATCGGCGCGGTATTGGATGTCAGCGAGTCACGCGTAAGCCAGTTGCTCACGGCGACGGTAAAAAAACTGCGCGTCACTCTCAAAATCAGTTAAGTTATGAGACTTATAACCGACACAGTTTCTTCAGTGGCCCGGCGTCATGCCGATCATTCATATGCTCTCTGTATTTAACTCTAACAGCCCCGCCCTTCTCAAGAAGAAGGCGAAAGTGACGTTCGAAGACATCGCCAAGCTGACGTCCGACGCCCGAAGTGCCCGGTCGGCGCGCGCGCGCGCCGCAATGCTTGCCCGTGCGTTTATTGATAAGACCTTTATTGAGGGTGCAGAGCGCATGGACGCCTATCAAGACGTTGCGATGCTTTGCCTCGCGCAAGGCAAGCCGATACCGCCAGCGCCGGTGGCGTCTGGCTTCCAAGAAGTCGAGACGGCGACTGGTGCTGCGGTTTGGGTCTATCTCCCTGGGGAGTACGCGGAAGCGGCATTTTCCTTTGGAGCGCGCTACCAACGTATGGACATTACCGCAGAGCAGGCCGTGGACGGCGCGCAAAATTTACTTGATCAGGTCTGTCGTTATGAGTTTAAGTACGATGAGCCGCTGACCGCTCTCACCTTCCTCCGCGAGGAGCTGGAGATGGAGGATGAGACGGCGTCTGGTGACCCCGATGACGATGTCGCCGGCGAAGACGAGAGCTAGAGGGAAAAGAGATGGATGGTGTTTTCTTTACAGTTCTCGGTATCGTGATGCTGGGCATTATCTTGGTACTGCTGTACCTGTTGGATAAAGTGAACACGCTGGAGAGTCGCGCGAATGACGGCGGATTCGGGTCGTCACTTTTTGGTTCCGCAGCGCCTGCGGTCGATAACGGTTTTGATGGACTAAGTGGCCAATCCCTGTGGGATGCGGTGGGTGGAATGAGCGCATCTGGCGCATTGTCTCTCGATGAACTGAACTCCTTGCGGCAGCGGTATCAGCCGGTATTGCACAAGCATATTTTGGGCGTGATTGAGGACGCAGCAAAGGATGCTGACAATGGCGTGGCGCGTCCGCCGCCCACGACTCGAACGGTTACGACGTTGCGTGCGGAGGTGCAGTCTTGGCTGCCGTCGCAGTACCTCAAGAATATTTACATGGCCGTCTTCGAAGCCGCACAAGACCCCGACCAAATCCCACAGGCCGCGGCCTCGCTGGATCAAGCCTGTTCGGCGCTTTACGAGCGCGTTGAAATCGACCTTGCGCGACCCTACTCTGTCATGGTCTTCGGGGACGTGCTTGATGAAGGCGAGCCGGATGACGATAATGACGCCCAAGCCGCCCTCGCAGCACCGGCGCCGGATGCGGCTGAGCCTGCCGGTGGGGCAGCGGCGACACCGGCTGCCCCCAAAGGGCCGCAGGCCTGAGTTTCGCCCGGAAAAACAACCCAGGGGGCGGTTGGGTGACACGGCTGCCTCGCTTGAGCGCGCTCACGACATTCCCCTTGAATCAACGCTAAAGTTTTTGCCCGCCGCGTCGATCTATTTAATGTCCGGATGTGCTGGACATTACAGGAGCGAGAACCATGCGAATCAATCAAAAAGCCTTGGAAAGTTATGGCGCCGTTAAGGTCCAGACGGGGGTATCAGGCGCGAACAGCGTACAACTGATCCAAATGCTGTTTGATGGACTGCTTGAGAGCCTGTCGACCGCTAAGGGGCATATTCAGCACAAAGACATCACCGAGAAAAGCAAAGCGCTAACGCGTGCTGGTCGCATCGTCTTGGGTCTACAAAACGCATTGGACTTTGAAAAAGGTGGTGAGTTGGCGAAGAACCTTAACGAGCTTTACATGTACGTTACGCGTCGCCTCTTACACGCAAACATCCACAACGACGTCGCGACAATCGATGAGATCTATGGCCTGATGAATGACATCCGCCAAGCTTGGGAAACCGTTCCGGCGTTGATTCCGCCACCCGCTGCAGCTCGTCCGTTCTACGCGAACTAAAGCGCAATTAAAGCCACAAAAAAAAAGGAAGCATAAGCTTCCTTTTTTTATGCGTACGCCACTGCGACGCTGCCTTTTAACTTGATGAGCAGCGGGTTGCCGCGACGGTCCAATGTTTTCCCCGATGGCACTTTTATCCACCCCTCACTCACACAATACTCAGAAACATCCCACCGCTGTTGACCGTTGAATGTCACTGCGACGTCCCACTCAAAGACGGCAGCCACGTGGTGCGGACTACGTGGGTCTATCGATAAGTGATCAGGTAGTTCAGGGCGAGCGCTGGATTCGGTCATGGTGTGAATCGTTTATGAGAAGAACAATGCGCTATTTTAACGGCGTGGTGCCGTTCGTTCGAGCGAAAAAAAACCCACTACCTCATGGTGTGGGTTTCTTACCGAAGCCTATGCAGACTAGCTGCCTATCTTCGACTGGTTGGTTGCGCGGGCAAGATTTGAACTTGCGACCTTTGGGTTATGAGCCCAACGAGCTACCAGGCTGCTCCACCGCGCGTCAAGAGGGAGAGTGTAACAGGTTTACGCTTCTGAATCCGCTGCGGCTGCAGTTTCTTCTGGTGCGCGATCAACAAGTTCAACCAACGCCATAGGCGCATTGTCACCGACGCGGAAACCCATCTTCAAAATGCGGGTGTAACCACCTGGACGGTTGGCAAAGCGGGGGCCTAATTCGTTGAACAGTTTCACGACCACATCGCGATCGCGCAAGCGGTTAAACGCTAAACGGCGATTCGCAACGGTTGCGATCTTAGCCAAAGTAATCATCGGCTCGACCACGCGGCGCAATTCCTTGGCTTTGGGTACCGTTGTTTTGATGGTCTCGTGCGTTAACAGCGAATTCATCATGTTGCGCAACATAGCCAGTCGGTGGCTGCTGGTGCGGTTAAGTTTACGTAGACCGTGTCCGTGACGCATAATATTTTCCTTTGCGTTTTATTAGGCCATCAGCCGTATCAGGTACTGATGGGTTTTCTTGCTCGCGCCCACTGAGGGCGACGGTGCAGATAGGGTTGAATTAATGCTTGTCCAAGCCGGCTGGCGGCCAGTTATCCAATTTCATACCAAGCGTTAAACCACGTGAAGCCAACACTTCCTTGATCTCATTCAAAGACTTGCGACCCAGGTTAGGTGTCTTTAACAACTCGTTCTCGGTGCGCTGAATCAGATCGCCGATGTAGTAAATGTTCTCGGCCTTCAAGCAGTTCGCAGAGCGAACGGTCAACTCGAGTTCGTCAACAGGACGGAGAAGAATCGGGTCAAACGACGCACTACTGCCGTCGCTACCACCAACGCCGCCATCGGCGCCGCCAACACCACCATCCAATTGCGCAAATGAGGCCAGTTGCTCCATCATGATCTTGGCAGATGCACGCACAGCTTCTTCGGGTCCGATAGAGCCATTGGTCTCGATCTCCAAGACCAGCTTATCCAAATCAGTGCGTTGCTCAACGCGTGCGCTTTCTACTACATAGCTAACGCGACGTACTGGGGAGAATGATGCGTCCAAAACAATACGGCCAATGGAGCGCAGTTGCTCTTCATGACGACGCATAGAGCC
>Ga0209652_1001040_pt1 | contig 22801 bp, 10 predicted proteins | sample SaaInl74LU_5_DNA_FD_184641 | JGI IMG/M metagenome (GOLD analysis project Ga0209652, IMG submission 184641) | Marine microbial communities from expanding oxygen minimum zones in the Saanich Inlet - ESP_74LU_5_DNA (SPAdes) (version 2) | ecosystem: Environmental > Aquatic > Marine > Intertidal zone... | reverse complement strand
GTGACCTGATGAGGCAAAATCTGGATAGACGCCTGCAATACTCTAGCACCATATCGTATCTAGCGCTGTGAATATAGCAATCCACAGCTTCCAGTGACTCATTAACGTTGGTTACGATAGTATAGAAGGATATATTTCACTGCTCAAGCACTTCATCTGTCAGCCATGCTGCAATGTCGTAGGTGACCTGATGAGGCTAAAGTGCCGCCAGGTCCACTTCCAACCAAAGTTTCTTTTATTATATGTTGTGTTTTGTGCTGAGACGTTATGTTGATGCCTAACATGAGTTGTCATGGTTATATATCATGATATAATCTACTCCTCATACTTTTCTCTAATGGTGAGAGTATTACAGCCTGGTAGATATTACAACCTCTTTTGGATTCAGATGAGGCTCAATTTTAATTGTGGCTGTCTTTTTCATTTTAGTATTTGTCCACTACATTAGCTTAGCTTTATGTATATTGGCATCCTCCTTCTTCGCTAATTGTTTTTCATTGTTCGTATTGAGGATATGTAGGTTAGTTTCCTTCATTTTATACAGGTTGACCTAGGTTGACCATCAAGTCAATTCTTCGTTTTCCTTCTTACTTTCCTTTGTCTTATTTCTTTTTCATATTTCCTCCTCTCAACTCCTCTCTCGCAAGCAAATGGAAAATGCAAAATCAAAACTTGTCTGTAGAGATTTGACATTAATTGTATCCATTTGCTCTAAGTACAGAAACACGACGCCTTTGTCCTCTGTTCATAGTGCTGGATTCGAAAGTTTTCAATACTGCTTCTTTGTTGTCGTTGAAATAATGGCCTTCAAACAGTCAAAGTAGATACAAAGATACTCAGATTGTACATCACTACTACTTATCGACATCACACATCACAAATCACAACATCACATCTGCAATGGATTTTCTAAGTCTAGAGAGTGCCCTACTTCTACAGGGTGGTACCCCATATTTTGGTTACGGCTGGTCCGATCCCTCATCATCTGGCAACGTAGCTGATGATGGGACTGTAGACGGCAGCATTTATGGCCCATCCAACGTTGTCAATAGCAGAGGAGTTGGTGTCGCAGGAGGCGATTATTACAGCCACGGAGTCGGATACGGCAGCGACAATCACGTTGCCAAATTGCAAACTCCGCTGGACCCTTTACTGAAAGAGCTCAAACGGGAGCATGCTTCGTCTGCAGGACCACAGGATGTATTAGCATCCTTAATTTCCAAGGAAGAACTTGAATTTTTGTTCAAGACTGCTTCTTCGAGAACTTCTACGACGAAGTCTACTGATGGATCGGGGGGAAAGAAGTTTCCGGTGAAAAGTATCGACGTACCTGAAGGTGGTAGCAGTGCGAAGAAGGATACAATGGACAAGGATTCAACAGATTTATTCGATATTGCAAGAGCGGAAACTCCTTTGGCACGTGGGGGGCAAGTGGAGGGGACTTCACCCACTGCACATCCGACTTCATTGCCAAGCAGCAAATCAGGCATTCACCAGAATCTATCGCACAAACGCCCCTTCTTATCACATGTGGATAATCTTCTACAGACCACTCCTCACTTACGACATCTAACTGCCGCGTCCACTGATTTATCTGGGTCAGGTCTCTACGATGACTCCAAAAATATCTTTTCTCAAATGTTGAGCTTCAAGAGCAAGGATAGAAAGATATCTTCTGCTGACACTATTGATTCATCATCGGCACCGGGAAACGTGGACTACGCTACATCCATCCTCCGCCAACGTGCCAACAGACGAGCATCGCTTGAACTCGCTTCATTTATGCGGTTGCTATCTAATGAAATGCCCCAAGAAGCATTTGTTGTTGTTGAAACGGAAGTGTACAAAAGAGTGTTTTCTCTAATGCAGTCTAAGGCAACACGCTCTGATGATCGATTGGCTGGAGTTGCCGCAGTTGATGCTCTACTCTCCGTACCCTCGTCAAACGAAGAAACAAAAGCTATTCGTGTTGGTAATGCGTTGAGTAATGGTCTCAAGGCCCCACACGCTGATTATGAATTTTTGCACGCGGTTGCTCGGGCCATTGGACGCATGGCATTTGGATCTACGAATGTCGACCTGGTCGAATTCGAAATCACCCGTAGTCTGGAATGGTTGCAATCGGATAGAAGTGATAGAAAGTTGGCAGCAGTATTGGTCTTGAGCGAGTTGGCGAAATCTTCACCAACTGCCTTCTATAGTAAGACAAACACTTCTTCCACACTCAGTGGTGGACGAGGAGGCAGTATGGGCGTTCTTGCATCTTATTTAGATGGATTGGGTTTGAGTGGCACGAATGAGTTCTTGGATAACATCTTTCCCGTGCTGACGGATCCACACCCTATTGTACGAGTGTGTGCAGCCGATGCGTTGTCGGAGTGTCTAAAGATTTTGATGGACCGCCAGCAGCGATCTATGACAGCACCACTTTGCAAGCTACATTCTCAAATGATGGATGGGCTTCAATGGACTCTGGGAGGTAAAGTGAATGATGGCGAAGACAAATTCAAAGAAAGAGACAACGCAATAAAAGCCCACGGTTCTCTCCTTGTTGTGACAGAAATGCTGAACCATTCCAGGAACTTCATTTTACCTCGTTTTGATGAAGTATGTACTGCTGTTCTCAATTTCACTCGCCATCCAATGGCATTGATACGACTTGAGTTGATTCGCATCATTCCTCAATTGGCTCGAAGGAATCCAGACGTCTATGGGTGCAGATATCTTTGCCAAAGTCTAGACTTCCTTTTGGCGAGCGCATCTACACTCCCGCCCCAGAGAAGTGGTATAGATTTGAGGCCCAAAGCATTTCTGGCCATAGGGCAACTAGCATTAGGGATGAGCGACGAAGATATGGGTGGAGGAGACATTACTATTCCAACTGTCAGAATCTTTGACAAGCCCAAATCAGTTGTCGAAGCTGAAGATGAGGATGACATGGAATATCATATCGTTGAGCTTGAAGATGAAAGTGTGTTTAAACAGAGACTGGGTGACATTTTTGATTTAATCAGCGAATCACTCAAACGAAACAGACTTGCTTCTATTGGAAATGTCGCCAAATATCGCAGCGACGTTCTGATTTGTTTCGCAAATATGGTCGAAGCGTTAGGTCAGCACGCTACCCCTTATGTCAAAGGAATAGTAGAAGATATGTTCAGGTCGGGTTTGAGTAAAAATCTGATAGGATGCCTTCATTCTGTTGCAGCAAGCCTCCCTTCTGTGCAGCTGTACATTGAACGTCGGTTATTTGAAGAGGTTTCATTTTGCTTGGCTGGGACAAGATCACTTAACTCTGCATATGATTTGTTTTCAGCAAACGAGAATATCAGGCCAACTATGCCGTCCATTAATGAAGGTACATCTGTTTTGCTTCGATCGACATCGCCACCAACAGAGCACGGCACAGAGAACAACTTGATGCGTTCAATGTCACTCGCGTCAATGAACCCCAGTGGACGACCCAGGAAGCGAAATCCGTCATCGCTCGAAGTGAATGAATTGTCCAGTTCAAGAACGAGATCAGATTCAATAACTCAGACTCCTGCCACTTCTGGGGCATCATCAAATTATGATAGTGGTGTAGTTATCAATACTTCCACAAAACCAGAGGCAATTGACAAGCTCATTCTATCCCTAGAGACTCTGAGAACAATAGGAGAGTCTTACATGAGAGCTCATGAAACTGAAAACGGAAATATGCTACTACCGTTTCTGCGCGATGTCATCTCATTGTACTTGGATCATCCATCGAGTGACGTCCGACGTGAGGCAGCTGTCACGTGCTCATTATTGTTGTTACCCTTCGGAAAGAAAGTCAAAGAAGGTAGCATTCTCAGTTTCAGACTTGGAAGCGTGTCTGGAAGTTACGTGGAGGAGATACTGCAAAAACTACTTCGAATATCAGTATCGGATTTGTCTCCAGTTGTACGACTGTGTGTGGTTAGCGGGCTGGATGAGCGTTATGACCCTTACTTATCACAGTTGTCCCTACTCCCTCCACTCTTTTTGATGCTTGAAGATGAAACACTCGTCATGAGAGCGTGCGCCCTGCAATTGCTTGGTCGACTCTCCAGATTGAACCCTGCTACAATCCTGCCGGGGTTGAGGATTGTACTAACTGATCTCATACTTGAACTCCAATGTGGTGGGGATGGTGGGGGGAAAGAAGCGGCGACTCGCATGATAATTGTTTTCTTGCGTGAAGAGGCACTGCAGCAGCTTGTGCGACCATTCATATCGTCCATCATTGACTCACTACCTTTATCTGACGATGTACCACGGCTTGTGTCAGCATCTCTAGAGGCGCTAGGAGAGCTTGCAGATGTTGCACATGGCTCCATCAAACCATGGTTACGACAGCTTATTCCACATATCTTAAACAACGTGGAGGACCAAAACAGCTCAAAACAAAAAGTCAGCTTATGGGCGCTCGGGAAAATAGCCTTTGGTACCAACTATGTGATATCGCCTTATTTGGACTACCCGAAGCTTCTTTCTCAAGCATCACATATTTTACCGACAACTAAGAGGGCGTCTTGGGAGCTACGCCGAGAAGTGTTCAGAACATTCGGAGTATTGGGAGCCCTGGACCCGGATCGCTTTGGATCGAGTTCAACACGTAAAGGTGGTGGAAAGGGTGGTGGTTATTTTGTAGAGCTCGAAGAAGATAAAGACGTCGGTTCTCGTGCTTTGAATCCAGCACATGGCTCCGAGATTCCGAAAATGGGCGATTGGAGTCAGCTGAACAACCAGGCTTTATCAGACTCGCCTCAGCCAAATGCGGATTCTGACTTAGTGTCGCCGTCAAGTGAAAGTGACAAGAAAGTGCACAAAGACTCCGACAACGATGAGCCGGCACATTTGTACATGTATGAACAATATGCAATGACGGCGCAATCTCTGTCGATGCTACCCCCAGCACGACGTCTCTCACCTTCAGATGATGATTTTTATCCGACAGTTGCAGTACAAGCACTGATGCGCATACTCAGAGACTCTTCTTTGTCAAATCTCCATGGCATGGTTATGAAAGCAGTGATGTTTATATTCAATGCTCTAGGACTGAAATCAGTTCCATTTCTCAAAAACATTGTGCCACACATACTGTCCACAATCAAAGTTTGTGGTCAGCATGGATTACGAGAAGTTTTGCTGCAACAAGTTGCTAATTTGAGTGCTATCGTCCGTGAGCACTTACGACCGTATCTACCTGCAATATTTGACGTGGTGGAAGAATTCTGGTTCACCCGTCACCTTTCTGCATTGTGCTCCTTGGTTAAGAGGGTTGCAATTGCCGTCCCAGATGACTTCAATACGTATGTTCCTTTACTAGTGCGACAGATACTTGCCACCATCGACTCGACAGACTTTAGTGTGAATACTTTTGGTGAACAGGCAGAGAGGTTGGACTTGATCCTACAACTTATTCAAGGGATCAAAGGAGTCTTGGGAGAGTACATTCATTTGGTGGTTCCTGCATTGGTGAAGCTTACAGACTTACTAATTGATCCAGACCCTGACAAGAACTTGATCCAAATTTCACCACCGCTTGGATCTACTAGATCTAAGATTGCTGTCGAGTCAGTGGAGACGTTATCAATTCTATTAGAAACAATGGAAATGAACGAGGGCAGGTTTTCCGAGACCATTGTGAAGTCGAGTACCACTCTACCAGCACGAGTCGTCCAACCTTTCCTGAGAATGTTAGGTGGAGATGTGAAACCAAATAAGACTGTTGGTGGTGTTATGATCGACTGTCTTTGTATTTGCGTGAGACAACTGGGTTCAAATAGATGGATGTCGTTCTATCACAATTCTACGCTTGCTGTTATCTCTTCTTGGCAAGCTAAGGTCGGAATAGAGAAAAGGATACAAAATGAGGGAGACGAACTTGATCCAAGAGAAACGGCCCACCACCAACCGTGTCCAATTGATATTTATAAGGATATGGTGGTCGAGTCGATCTCAAGTGCCAACAGGATGCGTTGGGCGAACAATAGCGAAGACGGCAGCTTACCAGCTGGCTTGTCCTTGGAGAATTCAGGACCTTCAGAGGCTTCTCTCACTGGATTGGGAGAGGCGTTGAAGCCAAATGCTGCAAGAAACCCACCATCGACGATACAAGTACAGAACCAGATCGCTGCTCATCAAACAAACATCAATAATTTGCAGAGAGCATGGGACGTGTCACAGCGAAGCTCGCGTGAAGATTGGGACGAATGGCTAAGGCGTTTCTCTGTGCAACTGTTGAGAGAAGCGCCATCACCCGCTCTTCGAGCCTGTGCTGAGCTAGCACAAGCATATCAGCCACTTGCAAGAGAATTATTCAGTGCAGCCTTTGCTTGCTGCTGGGTGGAGTTGGATGACCACTACAGATCCAGTCTTATCTTCTCAATGGAGACTGTTTTCCAAGCTGACGCGTCACAGATATCACTTGAGATTTTGCAACTACTTCTAAATCTTGCCGAATTTTTGGAGAAGAACAAGAAGACTGAACTACCCATTGACATATCAATTATCGCCGAGCTGGCATTGAAATGCCGTGCGTACGCAAGGGCCTTACATTATAAAGAACGCGAGTACATCATGGGGAGAGGAGGATCATGTGTTGAGCAGCTTATTGATATTAACAAGAAGTTAGACCTTCCTGAAGCTGCTTTGGGAGTGTTACAGGCGGCAAAGATTGAGATACAAAGACACAATCGCGCAGGCGACCACGACAAAAGTATGGCGTACAGTGTATTAAATACCATTGACGGTGATAAAGGTTCCTGGGCCGGCGACATTATGTATGAGTCCTGGTTAGCCAAACTTGGCTCTTGGGGAGAAGCAGTGCAGTTGTATGAACAAAAGTTGACAAAGAATCCAAGCGATGTCAATTCAATCCTTGGATGTATGCAATGTTACGAAGCCCGAGGCGATTGGGAAAAGGCTTTAGATTTAGCAGGAAGGAGTTGGTCAGCACTCTCTGGAGAGTCTAAGAAAACTGGCGGCAATTCTCGACGTTCACGAAGATCTAGAAGACAAATAAGCGAGGAGAATCACAAACTTGCTCTCAAGCATTGTGCACAAGCAGCATGGCGTCTTGGGAAGTGGGATGAACTAGAAACCTTTTCCTCGCAACTTGTGCAAGGACAGCAACATGCTTCCTCTCAGAATGTGTCCTTTGACCTCACATCATCGTCAAAAGGATCAAGAACGAGTGGCTTACCCACACTTGATTACGACAGTGCTTTTTACAGAGCGGTTATTAACATTCATCGAGAGGAATGGGACGAAGCAGCAATATCCATTGATGCCGCCCGTAAAGCCATGGATAGTCGTTTCACAGCACTCTTAGCAGAGTCGTACAAGAGAGCATATCCAAGTATGGTTGCTGCACAGACTCTCAGTGAATTGGAGGAGATCGTCTCCTTCCGACAATTCGAATTGCGGGCAAAACATCGCCTTCACACTACTGGTCCGCTTGAAACCAAGAAAGCAAGGCAGCACCTCACCGATGTGTGGCGGAAAAGACTCGATGGGTGCCGTGTAGATGCAGAAGTGCATTCAGAGATTCTCGCAGTTAGGTCTCTTGTGTTAGGTCCTGCTGACGAAGTGGACGCTACTATCACTTTGTCAGCCTTGTCCAGGCAGGCAGAGGCTTATCAATTAGCGGAAAGAACCTTGCTTGATCCACTGACGCAGATGAAAGTTTCTCTCAATTCTCCGATATTTGGTGTAGGCACGCCGTCAGACTTGAGGGTTGGCCTCATTATCAATCCCGGAGAGTCCGCAGATAGTTTGGTTAATAAAGACGTTGTTCGAATTCGCTCTGGGCCAGTCTACGAACAATACTGCCAGCACCTTTTTACTGAGGCAGGAGGAGAAGAGACATTATTTGTCCAGCACAAGCTCTACTTTGCATACATTAAACATCTATGGGCAACCGAACGTAGAGATGAAGCCATGACCCGTCTTAGCCTTCTCTGTAATATTGTTGACCTGACGACTCATTATGGAGATGCAACATTGAGTAACGAGCTTCGTATTAAATGCTGGCTGAGGTATGGTGACTGGAAACTTGCTCTAAATCCACCCGGGTCGGATCTTCCAGAGAATCTTGCAACAGATGTTTTGGTATCATACAAGAGAGCTACTGATGTTGCAGTCTCAGACAATTATAGAGCCTTCCATTCATGGGCGCTCATAAATTTCCGTCTCGCAGAGCAACTCAATGACAAAGATCGTGGGATGAGTCCAACAAAAACCTCTTCAATGATTCAGCATCATGTCATTGCAGCAGTGAAAGCATTTGTGCGAGCGATCAGCGTTGGCACAAAGCGTTGGAGTGCTTCCGTACAACAGGACCTGCTGAATCTACTTAGTTGCTTATTCAAGTATGGAGAACTTGACGATGTTTCACGCACTATCAACGAAGGGCTGGAATCAATTGAAATAGAAGCTTGGCTAGGTGTCCTACCACAGCTGCTAGCTCGGATTCACATCAAATCACCTTCTGTTCGTTCAGTTTTGCATCCACTGCTTGTACGCCTCGGTACGAAGCATCCTCAAGCAATGATGTACCCTTTATCAGTATTGTTAAAGAGTCCTGTCACCGACCGCAAAGTTGCGGCTGAAAGTCTGATGAATTCTCTGAAGGCTCATTCAAATGCTTTGATAGAAGAATCTCTGATGGTTTCTTCTGAATTGATCAGAGTGGCCATTTTGTGGCTCGAAAGCTGGCACGAAGGTCTTGAAGATGCGAGTCGACTGTATTATGGAGAGGGAAACGTTGCAGGCATGTTGGATGTACTAATCCCCTTACACACTGAACTTGAAAAAGGAGCGAATTCGAGAAGAGAGCTGGACTTTCTAAATAGTTTTGGTCGAGATCTTATGGACGCCCACAACCACATCACAGAGTATGTGAGGCTCATAACAAGCAGTGGACAAACCATTCCAACACAGGGTGGATTCATATCGGATCCAAATCAAGCAGGTAGATCAGCATCTCCAAACGCCGAGGCCGAAGCTGCGTTGAATCAAGCTTGGGACCTCTACTACACCGTCTTCAGACGCATCAACAAGCAACTCCCTGGCATGACAACATTGGAACTTGACCAATGTTCTCCGGCGCTATTCAACGCAAGGAATTTGGAATTAGGAGTTCCTGGGAGTTATAGGGTTGATGGGAGTTACATTAAGATTCAGAAATTCATCACGAGCGTTCAAGTTATCACAAGTAAACAACGTCCACGAAAGATTACTATTCGAGGGAATGATGGGAAGGACTATGTTTTCCTACTAAAAGGACACGAAGATTTACGTCAAGATGAACGTGTGATGCAGCTATTCGGCTTGGTCAATGCTCTCCTCGCAAGAGATAGACGAACCAACAAACACGATCTGAACATTCAGCGTTACGCTATTGCTCCGCTGTCTCACAATGCAGGAGTGGTAGGCTGGGTACCTCATTGTGATACTTTGCATTGCCTCATTCGCGACTACAGGGAGGCTTTGAAGATCCCGCTCAATGCAGAGAACAGAGAAATGTTGGCTTTGACACCAAACTATGATAGTCTGACTGCAATGCAGAAAGTGGAAGTATTCACGGAAGCATTAGAGAGAACCAAGGGGAAAGGAAATGATCTATACGAAGTACTATGGAACAAGAGTATCAATAGTGAGGAGTGGCTGGATAGAAGGACAAATTTCACTCGCAGTTTGGCTGTCATGAGTATGGTGGGATACATTCTTGGCCTAGGCGACAGGCACCCATCTAACTTGATGTTGGATCAAGTCAGTGGTCGAGTGTTGCATATCGATTTCGGAGATTGTTTCGAGGTGGCCATGCACAGAGAGAAGTTTCCAGAGAAGGTGCCATTCCGTCTGACAAGAATGTTAGTTAGAGCAATGGAAGTTTCAGGTATTGAGGGTAGTTACAAAAGCACGTGCGAAAGAACAATGTCAGTGTTGCGTGACAACAAGGATTCACTGGTTGCAATGCTTGAGGCATTTGTTTACGACCCACTTATTAGCTGGAGGTTGCTGGATCAATCATCAGATGAAGATGCAGGAGAAGCGGAGGCAACTACTAAATCGTCCACCAAGGATGAAGCTGGCAGTGCAGATGATAATCAGCAAGAGACCACCACCACCATCGCCGCTTCAGCAGGTGCATCTCACACAAATACGTTGCCCGAACCAATTCAAGAGGAGCACGATGAGGACGGGGATAACGAAGACAGTGACAGCGAAGATGATAATACTGCGGAAGAGCAGCAAGAAGAAGAAGAGGAAAGTGATGGCGACGACAAGAAAGAAGAGGTGGAAAATGATTCCGATGACAAGAAAGAAGAGGAAGACGAAGGCGAGTATAGCAAGGAAGAAGAAGAAAATGATGATAACACCAGCGATGTTGAAGCTCGAGATAGCGGAGAGAACAATGAAGATGACGAAGACGAGGAAAGTAAGAATGAGGAAGAGAAAGAAGTGACAGCAGGGGCAACTGCAGCACTAGCGCCAGTGCCAAGAACAAACATTGCACGAATCCAATCAGTACCAAAGCCAACCTTGGTCGACGAAATAACACCCCGTAGCACAACAGAACAAGCATCCTCAATGGCAGCATCTCACGCAAGATCACTCCAAATGTATTCCGATATGAGAGCCCTTGCAGCCAACTTGAGTACATCCTCACGTATTGCAAGTATAACTGGTGGCGGAGTAAGTGCCGCAGCAGCAGTGGCCATGGAACATCATGGATCAGTGGCCCGATCACGTATTGGAAGGAGTCTACGTCAGAAGGGGTCGATACTGAACAGTGTGGCGAATGATCGAAGTGGTGGTCGAAGTGGCAGTAATGAAGAAGAAGATGCATTTGGTAACAATGATGAAGCATTGAATGAGAAAGCCTTGAAGGTGATTCGACGGGTGCAAGATAAACTTACTGGCACGGACTTCCATTCCCCCGAGGAGGAGTTTGTTGGTGAACCGTTGGATGTGCAGGAGCAGGTTCAACGCTTGATTGTTCAGGCTACAAGCAGTGAGAATTTGTGCCAGTTGTTCATTGGTTGGTGTGCATTTTGGTAGTAACGAAATGGTGTAAGATTAATAATAAAGAATGTACCAATAGAATGCAAAGATGAGAAAAATGTCTCTTATTCGAAATCGGTTTCTATCAACCAATACAACCGTACTGATGTAGAAAGAAAGATGCAGCGACTCCAGCGGTGAAGTGAATTCGAGACTCACAAACGTAAGTACAATATGATGTTGAGCTGGAGCAAGAAGAGGAAACAACTGGGTTCCTTTGGGATGAATAAATCGCTCAGAGCTCGCAAAACAGACGATCCGGTAATGCGTGGTTCAAAAGCTCTTGTTGCGACACACCACGTACGTCAATGCGACAAAAAATATGACCACAAAATGCGAAAAAACAGCTGACACAGGTTCCTTGTATTCAAGATCCGCACGCGCTTCCCGTTGTTGAATCAAAGGCCCGTGCAGAAGGCAGACCAACACTGCAACAGTCAGCGCTTCCACCCACTCTTCAATTGCTCAGCTATAATTATTTGATCCTAGACATTAAATAGACGTTATGCAGACTAACAATGCATCAACCGGCAAGCCGGGGACATCAAATAACATGCCACAGGGAGCACAAACTGTGAGCATAGGAAATAAACACATGATGACCTACATCCCCAATGGTGAAGGCGGATCCAACGGCGACGGGAACTCTGAACAACACCACCAGCACCCCTCTGAACAACACATGTCGTTCAACAGCTTTCCGAAAAACATGGACATGGACGACATGAATAATACTAAATCGACGCCCTCAATGTTAGATAGAGAAGAGTCCCTCGATGACGACGTGTTTAATGCATCGCTGGATGTGTTCCTGAAGGATGATCAGGGGTACGACGTTGATCAATTAATAGATTACGGTCACGACAACCTCGCCCCCCCTCTGGATAACACCAATAACGAGGGGGGATCATCGGGAGGACGGAAGCGAAAGGCAAGTCATGCATTCCTAGCAGAAATGTCCTCCTTGACCAATTCATCCGAATGCACGGTGGCTCCCCACTTAATAACCGCAGCGGCTGCTGCAGCCGTGGCCTCGCTCCAGCAAAAACAAGAAGCAGAGACTGCAGCATTGCATTCTGCCGCTGCGGCTGGTACAGCTGCCGCTGCTGCTCCCAACAACATGGCCTATTCGACACAAGGGAGTCTTATTCAGTTGCCTCCGTCTTTATTGTTCCCCCCGCCTCCGCCAGCTCCTCCGCAACAAGCAGCAGCGGCGTCATCTGCTAATCCCACGACTGCCATTCCGGGAGGAATGGCAATTGGATCACAAGAACATCAACAATTGCAGCAACAGCAGCAGAATACTCTTGCGAGTAATCTCATGAAGAGTATGTCACCGCTAACAGCGTCGCTATTTCAACAACCGGGCGGAGGAGCTGCTGCTACTGCTGTTACTACTACCAACAACAATATATCAATGTTAAGAGCAGGAGCGAATCAAGCCGCGGCTACGAATGCTGCTGCTGCTGCAGCTGCTTCTGCTGCTGCCCCCTCGTCCAATTACCTTGGTGGGACGAATAACCACCCCACGGCAGCAGCACCCAATGCGTTTGATACTCTATTTGGATTTAATTCCATACCCGAACTTCCGGCTGTTCCACCACCACCACCTAATCAAGGTTGTGCTGCGTTCCCCCCTGCACCTACGAAGCCACCGCCTGCTCATCCGTTCCCGAGTGCAGTTCAATCTGCTACGGCGAATTCCCTTGCTGCAGCTGCTGCTTCAAGACAGCAGCAGCAACAGCAGCATCAAGGAGGGTACCATACGGGAGCAGGTGGTACAACCACATCTGCCACAAGCATGTCCTTCACGGATGCATCCTCCCACGCTGCCAATGCCAAGAAGCGCAGAAGCAGCTCTCAACAACAACTACGGCAAATGGGAGCAAAACCACCCACCATCAAGTCATCCTCCACCTCGAACCTATTACACGTCTCCGAAGACGAGCACGAGCGTCTCAAACGTCGTTCGATTCGTAACATTCGTGAACAACAGCGTTCCAACAAGATTGCCGAACGTATCACCGAATTACGGAATCTACTCCAAGGTGCGGGAGTGCACCACAAGTCCGACCGATACAGCACGCTTGTCGGTGTGGTCAATTATGTCAAGATGTTGCAACGGCGGAGTAAGAAGTTGGATGAGGAGCACAAGGTGTTGTTGGAGACGATTAGTGGGGCGGGGGAAATGGTGAATGGGACAAGTACATTTGGAGGTCTTCCTCCTCCACCGCCACCTCCTGGGACGACTACGGTTCAGACGTTTGATGTTTCGGGGGAGAACTCGTCCTCGATTTCGTCTGATCGGGATAACAATGATGAGGAGTTCATGGTGTTTGTTCAGGGTATTGATTATAGGTTCATCTTTTCCAATTGTGGCGTGGCACTGGCCATTGCAAGTGTGGACGGACGCTTCGTTGATTGTAACGATGAATGGTTACGACTTACGGGATACTCAAGAAAGGAGTTGATGGGAGAGGGCAAGAAAGGAGGCAATCACCGGTCCACGTCGTCTACGTCGGTGGCAAGTACAGCAGCCCATGCGCCTCCCGCCTCTGTCAAGTCATCATCATTCCCCCCATCTGAAATCCTCATCAGTAGGCAGCATTTGAGTCTATTCAATCTTCTTGGTCGCGAGGATATGGAAACGGTGTACACTGCCATGAGTCGCATGCTCCGCAGTGCTCCACCAAACTCAAGGACGACCGCCACATCATCGTCATCATCCTCGTCGGATCCCAATACTTCTGATTCCTTTCTGGAATCAATGTCTGGGAACGAAGCAGCTTCAGGTGTTGACGGGGACAATTTTCAACGATATACTGTTGATCATTGGGCTGGAAGGGTGAAACATACTAGGAGAAAGGAAAACTCGGTAAGTAGTTGTTTCCGCGTAGGTCTTGTTTCCATGTGTCCTCCAAGAGATGTGAAATCTCACTTTTCTTTTCACCATCCTTTTTTCATATTTCAACAGCTTCAATTGAACATATCCCTCGTTCGAACAGATGCCGGCAGACCCAAGTTTTTCAATTGTGCTCTCTCAGAGGCAAACTAAAAAAAGAACACCAGCCCATACAATTCTCTTTCACACAATCCAACATGAAACAACTGACTACAGAGAGAGAGAGACTAGAATTTATACATCCAATCACTTGCATACTACATACCATAATCCAAGAAGAAAGAGCGTAGGGGAAAATGAAGAATAAATTCACCAATATTCGTTGCTAGGAAGAACATCTGCTGGATCAATTGTTTGTTTAGCTTCGCTATAACGTTGATCTAAAAAGTATTGACTTCAGTTGCTTTACTATACGTTCTTGTACTTTTTCTTCTTCTTGTCCTTCTTTTTCTTCTTTTTTGCAGGAGTGGAAGATGATGGTTCATAGTCGACAATGCAATCTCCTATCATTTGCAGTTTGTTTTCTTCTTTGGAGCTCTCCTTCTGCTTCTCAACACTCTCTCCTACATCATTATTATTATCAGCGGGAGATTTTGCATCAACAGGATCAGGTGCCACATCCACCTTTGACGGTGACTTCCCTTCTTCTTTCAATCCATCTTCATCCACCCACTCTCCCTTCTCAAATGCATCATCCAACTTGACAGACTTCTTACTCCTCCTAGACGACTTGCTCTTGCCCAAACCCAACTTTCCCCTCGTCGTCTGCGTCATCGCCCTACCCGCATAATCATCCCGACCAGGAACCAAGTGAGATGGTTTATCATTCGCTGCACGAGTATCCTTTGCAATATTCTTTTGACGTGATCGTACCTTTGGTCGTTTTCGCTTTTGGTTTGGTTTCTTACTTTCAGTTGTGTTGGTAACATCCGTAGTTTGTTCTTTGTCGGATGATGGTGCAGCTACCTCGCCTTCTTTGGTACTCTCTGCAGCAGCAGCATCTTGTTCAGCTTGTTGCTCCTGAATACGTTCCTTCTTGCCCTTCTTTTTCTTCTTCTTTTTTGATTTTGTGTCATCGTTCGTGGTAACATCACCTTGCACAACTAATGATGGCGATGCATCCGTGGAGACCACTGGCACTGTCGTTTTCTTCTTCTTTCGTTCCTTCACTGCAGTAGTTCTCCCTTCCTCTTCATCACTGCTAGAATTACCATCGTCAGCATCATTATCGTCATCATTATCGTCTTCACCATAAATGTTATCGTGTCTTCTTTTTTTGCCAACGTTAAGAATTTGTTTCTTGATTGATTTGGTCCAATCTTCAGATACGTTTTCTGAAGCACCACCAGCTGTAGCTGATGGTGATGCGGCACCAACTCCTAACCTCTTTGCTACCATGTTGTTGGACTCTTTGGATGACTCTGTGAATATGATTGTGCACAAGCCACTGCTAGTACTTATGATGGGATAGCCAGTGGCATGCTGTAACAGATTGATTGGTCGTCGCTACGTGTGCATTTTGAGATGGGTATCGTTCAGACATTGACACACACTCACCGATGCGACAGGCCTCACTCTGCTTGAAGCACGCACACACAACACACAACCAAGAAGAAGGTTGATCGTAAAATCTCGAGCAAAGACCAACCCAAAGACCCCACGATCAGCGATGATCCAATTTCACGATCAACTATTGGCTGGAGCTGCATGCAATATTATCGTTGTTGATGTTTTGCAGTCATTATTCAAACCCTCCGTCTCATAAACAACGACCCAATCTTTAGAAAGTCATTGTATCCTACTACCGACTTGGCCATAACACGCTGATACGATGTCAGAAGCTATACAACTCGCAACAACAGGACTGCTCATGGGCTTCATCCATGTCCTCGCCGGTCCAGATCACCTTTCTGCATTGGCTACACTGAGCGGCACAAACGTACGATCAGATAATAATTATGTACATTCGTTCCTACTCGGCATCAAGTGGGGCTTAGGTCATGCCTTCGGTCTCATCATCGTTGGTGCCATCTTGATTGCAATAGATATACCGGTCAACAACGGATCAGTTTCCAACACGCTGGAAGCATTCGTCGGCGTATTCATGCTCGTACTGGGAGCCTATGGCATGCACAAAGCGTTCCGTCACAGATCTTCTGTAATACCAATTGAATTGGTGGAACTTCCATCGCCTAACGAGAACCTCCATAAGATAGTAGAACACGATGAAGAAGATTATGAGGACAGTGCAAATCCTCGTTCGTCCATCCTTTGTGAAATGACTCAAGTGCTGAATGAAGACTCTGAACGGTGGCTTGATGTATCACTTAAATCAAATACTCGAGGCAGAGTTGAAGAAGGAACTTTAGAAGAGATGGAAGACGAAGACGATGTGGAATCGAGAATCTTCAAGGCAGCTCGTTCTATTGGCAAGATGACAGAACTTGGGGGCAGTTTCATGTCTGTACCAATGAATTCATTGCAAAGGCTGTCATCCAGTATAAAGTCTGTGAGTAGTGTAGACAGCGGCAGTAATCTTCTCAAGAAGAGCCCTTCTCAATTGCTGCTGGAGAGACATGAAGAAATGTTGGAACAATTTGGTGGAACCGACAGCAGCAGCTGCAAAGCGGAACATACCCACGAGGATATTGTCCCTACTTCTCGCAGAACTTGTACTACTGGAGCACTTGCAGTACTCACTGGTCTTGTCCATGGAGTTGCTGGTCCAGGTGGAGTGTTGGGAATCATTCCTGCCGTGCAATTGCGTGACCCATACCTTAGTTCTATATACCTTGGCACCTTTTGCTTTACATCCTGTCTCGTCATGGGCGGCTTTGCAGCATTCTATGGCACTTTTAGCAAATGGTTAGCTGGTGGAGGAGATGGTAGCACACATAGAGTATTCTTAGTGGAGGTTGGATCTGCCTCTTTGAGTATATTTGTGGGCTTGATTTGGATAATTCTGTTGTCAGTTGGCAAGCTGGAGGATATATTTCCGTAGTTCACGTCTACGATGTCATCTTCATTGTATTGTTATATAAGTAAACTATAAAGTTAAGATTAATATCTTAAATAACGCTCTTTCATGTGGAAGCAGATCCAGTAGATTCTCCTCCTCCTTCGCCACCACCATCTCCAGTACCACCACCCATACCTGGAATCGGAACTGCCAATCCTATACCTCCTCCACTCGGCACACGTCTTGCAATCTCACTGATCATACGCTGCGGCGGCTGTCCCTGAAGCCAAACAGCACCTGGCCCGGTCAATGTAGTCAAGAATAAACCCTCACCTCCGAAAATAACATTCTTAAATCCGGACACTTGTTCCACGTCAAATTCAACTCCATCCTGAAACGCCACGAGGCATCCGCTAGAAATCTTCAATTTTTCTCCCTCACGCAAATCTTTTCGAATCAATGCACCGCCTGCTTTTACCAATGCGTCTCCGGTGCCTGAGAGGCCTTGCAGAACGAATCCCTCTCCTCCAAAAAATCCGGCAGAAAACTTCTTTGTGAATTCAATATTGATATCCACAGTATGACTGGCACAAAGGCTGGAACAAAGATAGTATTGTGAGTATTTGAAAGAAACAACAACACAAGTAATACAGTGAGTGTCTTACAGTGCACCTTGCTGGCAAATGATCTTCCCACCATATTCTTGCAACGGAATCCTTACAATCTTTGAGGGAAAATCAGTGCCCAATGCAACATATCCACATGGCCCAGCGCTTCCGTCATAGGTATAATCCGATATAAAAACCGATTGCCCAGTGAGCATCCGTTTAAATCCAGCTGATAATCCCCCTCCAGTAGTAGTATTCATTTGTATCCCATCAGTCATGTACATCATAGCTCCACTCTCTGCTCGTAACACTTGATCCTTTTCCAGTCGTATGGTGACTATTTGACTTTCTTTCCCTTCGATACTGCTAGATGTGTCAAAGTCGATTGGTACTCCGACCACTCCGTCAGAACTTGTGAGTGCATCTTGGCGTGGTTGTATCGAAGAAGAAGATGTTGTTGTTGATTGAGCCCGATAGATGCATGGAATGCTTGTAAGATGAGATGATGATGTGCTGCTCCTCAAATAAGATGATTGTGTCCTAATGATGCTCCCGCGCCTCAATAGAGATCGCCCTGAGGACCGGACGACTGATAATGAGTTAGAAATGAGGGCGTTTGACATGGTACTTGAGAGATGCAATGAATGGGAGCACCGCATCGATTTCGATTTTCGATTGAATTGCAAAAATGAGATATCCCCCTACATGGAACATAGGATGCGTACCATAGATAAAAAATACTTAGCAGTACCTCCTAGAATCCAAATGAATCAGATCTGCGGGCACAAAATAACGATGGTGATGGTTCGCCGCCCAACCAATGACTACAACAACGGCAATATATTGAACCACGAATGGCTATCGCAGAATAGAATATGACCATACAGTGCTGATTATCTAGGTAGAAGTTTTCTTGAGCGAAAAAACGACGTAGAATGGCAGGAAACGCAATCGAAGCAGGAGGGCAAAATCAGCCGCAGGTTCAAGTGAGCATGTCTCATACTCCATCCAGGAACATCTCTCCAAAGCGGCCTGAAGAAAGTAATGTACAATCTCAGTCTGCTCAGAGCTCTCCGAAGCAAGATGTTGCAGCACAGCCGCAACCACAACAAATAGGGCAGAACTACAATCATCATCCTGTTCAAAAAAATTTACAAAGTATTAACGGCGCTATTCAAACTAATGGACAGCAGCAGCAGCCGCTGCAGCAAATGCCGATGCAACGTGTGCCAAGTTTAGGCATCATATCGCCAGCAGTGCATGCATCAGTTGGAGACACTCCACAAATTTCTCCGAAAGATAATAATCTGCAATTTGCACAACCTGTCCAGCAGAATCTGAATCTAAATCCAGGTCAACAGCAGGTTCAAATGCATGTGTTGCAACAAGCTCCTCAGCAAACTCTGTTTCAACAACATCATCAACAACACCAGCATCAACAGCAGCAGCAGCAGCAGATTGGTCAACATCAGCAACATATAATCAATCAACAGTTCTTAGGTCAACAGACATTTTCGTTACAGCAGCAACCGATTATGTTTCAACCTCAAATGATTCCTCAACAGCAATTCCAACAGCAGCAGCATCAACAATCGCAACAGCAACATCAACAGGTTATGCAACAGCAAATGTATCAGCCCCGACTCCAGCAGCACGTAGCAATGGTCCAAGCACCTGTTTTGTATGCAGCACAGTCTGCAGCCGTGGTTTCCAATCCAGCAGCAGCAACAGCAGGAGGCCCTGCCTCAGCCAACAATACTCCCGTTTCAAAAGCTGTCAAGAAGGGGCGCTTTCGTGTCGTCAAACCAGGTAAGCAGGATGCCAACGAAATTGGTGATGGTCAATCAGTTGTTTCAGCGTTAAGTGAAAATCCCGGCGAACCTGTTGCACCAGCAGTAACAACCAAAAAGAAGGGTAGATTCCTCATCAAGACAAAATCAGTTAACGATACGGGTAAATTATCTCCTACGAAAGAATCTGTCTCGGATGCAAATAAATCTGATGCAGATGATGCAGTGAGTAAAGGAGGAGGTTTACCGCCACAACTGCCAACCTCATCTGATAAAGCTGCCGGGGCAAACAATGTCAAAAAGAAGGGAAGGTTTCGTGTGAAGTCTGGATTGAATTTGGCAGATGCAGAAGCAAGTTTAGCATCTGATAAGCCGGATGCTCATGTTAGAAGACCAAGTGAGGATACTTTGCAGAGTATCCCCAGGATATCTTCAGAAGTTACTGCTGACGAAAATGCACCTTCGATTGCCTCAAACACTCAGGTGCCGGCTACTACTACAAATACTCAAGTACCACAAGGTATGGATGGAGTTGGTGGAAACAACAATGCTTTCCCACAATATACAACGTTTGTTCCATCCATGACATCGTATGATGTTAATAATCAGGTTATGATGGTATCTGCTCCGTTTTTAACGGCGCAAAATACGTCAATGCCTATGATGCAAACATCTGTGCAACAGTCTCAAATGCAGCAAATGTATCAAAATCAGGTACAAGCTCAGCAGCAGCAACAACAACAACCTCAGCAACAGGTCCCTCCAACTCAACAGCCTGAACAGAATGCTGCCCCTTCATCGCATCCTATGGGATTACCGTTGTCCAATCCAAACTCTCCAAATCCAAGGACAGAACCTACGCAGACGCAACCTCAAGTACCACTACTACCACAGCAGTCTCGAAGTGGCTCTCCTATCCCTAAAAGACCCACCGCATCGAGTGTTGAAACTGGCACAAATTCTGGATCAGCTGGTTGGAGAGGTATTTCGGGGAGCCATGGTAAAAATGGCCGTCTCATCGGATGTGGAGGAGTGGGAAAGATTCTTCACAATTTAGATTCCTTACGACAAGAAATTTTAGATGCAGATAAATCCATGACATCTCTCCAATCTGACAATCGATTCCTTCGAAACAAGAACAAGGAGCTTGAGTCCAAGATTTCTAATTTGGAAAAGCGGTTGGCAGAAGAGAAGTCGTTGCGTCGATCAACAGATGCGAAAGTTCAATCCCTTCGTCAAAAAGTAAAGGAGCTTGAACCTTCTGCTCACAATGACGCTCAAGCAGGAGAGGAGACAATTGCTTCCGATGGCAAGCAAGTTTCAAAAACGGTAGAAGAAAAGAGTACGGGTACCCAAACGGCACTGGTTGCAAAGCCACAGGAGCCTGATGACTGCGATGGTGGACAGGAGTCAAAATTACAAACTTCACCTCCGAAGAAATGCGCATCACTATACAAAGTTGAAGGCGAGCCAAAACCAAACTCGCCACTATCAATACGCAGAGCACTCACTGGAAGCGAAAGCATGTCTGACTTGTATATAGCTAGTCTAGCAAAGTCCCAAGAAGCAGCTGCAAAGCAGTTCGATCCTCTTGCTGCATTGGCTCCACCACTATGCCCCCCAACATCCAGTGTGGCCATGGCTCAAAATTTTCAAAGTCTTGTCGACAATGATAACATTGCACCAATCCCGATGATTGTCACAACACAAAAAATGCCCCCATCAGATGTCGAGAATACAATTGAAGCAAAAGGTAATGAAAATGGACAGCACTTTGACCCTCTTGGGACACCAGAAAAGAGTCAGTCCCAGCTTAACATACAAACTCTCGTTCTCAACCCGATGATTCCGTCGGTGCCAACCTTGACTCATCTGAATGGCAGTCCTGCAATGGCTACAGTTCCCGTGTACACGTTGCCCATACCGACGATTCAGCTTCCACCACAGCACCAGCAAGGGCAACCGAAGCAGGCTGAACATGATCCGTTTGATGATATAATATGCAGAGGTCAAAATGGTGAACAGAATGGAAATGGTTATCATGACTGTATGAGATAGCACAAGTGTAAATTAGTGATGATATGTGGGGTAATCATTTTTGTTCCTACGTTACTTGTTCTTGTACCCCACATCTATTCCCCACATCATTACTTACTCCATCCAAGCATCCTTTTTGTTATTTTTCTTTGCCTCTCGCCTCTCCTGATCATCAATAGCTCTCTGAATCTCATCCTCTGAAAGACCAGCCATCTTTTCTCTAAGAAGAGCGTTCTCTTTAGTTCTCGCCAACCCATCTTTCAAATTGCCAACATTTGTCTGAAATTCATCAAATCCAAGTCCAGAGCCTTCCCTATCATCATCCCACGATGCACTCAACACCGAATAGGTAATACCCAACAACCCAACAGCCAAAAAGACAAAACTCGTCGTGGCCACCAGGGCAGGTTGAAACTCCTGATCTTTATAAACAGCCATGTACCAAAACCCAATAAAGGATGCAAATGTCCCAAACAGAGGTATACCCACAAAAGGTATCATACGTTTTCCCATACGTTGAGCAACCTTTTCAGGAATGGCAGCAGCTCCCGCATCTTCTCGTAGTGCGGCGTCTGTTTCACGAAGGGTACGTAATTTTTTGAGTTCCTCGTCACGTCGTTCGGCCTCACGGGAACGTAGCTCACGTAGTCTCTTTGATCCAGTGTTATCTTCTGTGACTTTTGTTGGTTGTTGTTGTTCTTGTGTTGCTACGGGTGCTGCTGACTCTGGTGCGCTGGTTTCAACTGATGGTGCTTTTGGCTTTGTGGGTGGTGGTTTTTCACCGAATCCTTTGCCGGCTGATAGTGCTACCCATGATTGCTGCGATTGTGACTTTATAACATATTGAGATGGAGGTGCAAATGCACAGGCTAATAACGGCGATGATGCCGCTGCTACAGCCAGGGCTAGGGGGCGTCCGGCTACCATGTTGAAGAAAAATTAGTGTCAGCTGGATGTGCTTGATGATTTTTCCGCGAGAGGTCAAAATGGCGCGCCCAAGTACGTGGCACAAGTTGCTTTTTGCTCACAAAATAAAAAAATCAATAACCATGGTGTCCTCCGCTCTAACCACAGCTGCCATTGCGGCCATCACTCCTTTGATGGCAACAGCTTTCTCTCCGCAAGTTCAAGCTGCTAGACCTTCAACTTCTCTGGGCGCATCTTATCTGGAGACGCTATCGGAAACACCAGGAAATGTTGTGCCAACTCAGTACAAAAACTATTTGGACTCTCTTGCATCGACACAAGCAGCACCTGCTGTAGCAGCGCCTGCTGCAGCTGCTGAATCAACATCATCAGAATCCACTGGATTCTGCCACGTTCCATTCGAATACTTCCACTTTGACAATCTTGACTCAAAGGGACCTCGACCTGTATGTGATTGGGGCACACCACAAGATTGGAGTCGCAAACTAGCCGACGATGG
>Ga0209652_1001038_pt1 | contig 22872 bp, 18 predicted proteins | sample SaaInl74LU_5_DNA_FD_184641 | JGI IMG/M metagenome (GOLD analysis project Ga0209652, IMG submission 184641) | Marine microbial communities from expanding oxygen minimum zones in the Saanich Inlet - ESP_74LU_5_DNA (SPAdes) (version 2) | ecosystem: Environmental > Aquatic > Marine > Intertidal zone... | reverse complement strand
CACCATGGCCCGCCGGCCTCAGCTGGAAGACTACGCGCAAAAATGGGGCCTAAAAATGGGCACCATTGCGGATCTTATCGAGTATCGAGCTCTGCACGAACACTCTATCGAACTATCCGCCCAGCGTGATATCGACACCGAATTCGGAGCGTTCACACTATTCGTCTTTAAAGACACGATCGACGGCGTGCTCCACTATGCCCTGCGAAAAGGCGCCATCTCGGAAACCGAGCCTGCACTAGTGCGGGTTCAGGCTATTAATACCCTTAGGGACCTTATTGGAACGCAACTGCCCGATCAAGCTAAAGGGTGGTCCTATCGCAAATGCCTACAGAAAATCGCTGATGAGGGTTCGGGTGTTCTCGTATTACTCGACGAACAAGCCTCACCAGACAGGGTCATAGAAGACATTATCTTGTATCCCGACGCTCGTCCCGCCACATCCTACGATGAGAGTGGGCGCCAAAATTACCGATTGATTGGAACCGGAGCGCAGATACTAAAACACCTAGGCGTGACCCAAATGCGCGCAATGTCAGCACCCGTGCACTACAATGCACTCTCTGGCTTCAACTTAGAAGTCGTTGAGTTTGTGGAAGCAAATAGATAGGCATTTCTGGCATCGAGCACCCCCCACTAGAACACCTCAGCTAAACGGACAGGCTGCTCGACCTAGATTGCGCAATGAGCTTGAGTCAGCCCAAGGCAACCAGAGCAACGCGTATATGATGGTGATGTGCTAAGGCCGCTAGTCCACGTGAAGCGTCACTAACTCTGAGAATAGCGCTCGATCAGTGCGACATTGATTGACCGACTCACCGCCTTTGGCATAGCCGAATGACAGGCCAAACATGAGTTTTCGGTTATCAGGAATATCGAGTACTTCTTTGATGGTCGCCGCGTGAAATCCCAGCGCTGTTTGGGGGCAGCTAGCCAAGCCCTCGTTTACCAAACCCAGCATCACAGTTTGTGCAAACATTCCGAGATCACACGCTTCGCGCAACCCAAGTTCATCAGGCAAATAGAAAAACGCAACATGCGGCGCGTCGAAGAATGTGAAGTTCCGCATAAATGCTTCATGACGCTTGGCTTTATCTTCACGTTCGATATTCAGTGAATCGTACAAAGCCTGCGCCGCAGCGTATTGTCTGACTTTGAACTCGCCGTGGTAGACGCCATCGTAGGGAAAATCAAGCTGCAACTGACCCGCCATGAATTTTTCTGGCAGCGTCGACCGCAAGACCTCAATTTTAGACCCTGACGCTATATGAACATACCAAGGCTGCGTATTACAGTTGCTCGGCGCTTGTAGGGCTTGACTGAACACTCGCTCGATAATCTCAGGAGCGACTGGCTTTTGCTCAAATGCACGTGTCGATTTACGCTGGGCGACAACTTCACTAAATTCCATAAAGAATCCTCAGTTTTCTGAAAAGCCAATACTGCCTGCTCTGATGTTGCTTGTCACCCGTATTTGATGTCTTATGAACTAGGCAAATTAGCATTATGCTTTACGACACCTTACACTCTGTTCTTTATTCGAGAATCACATGATCGAAATCTTAGCATGACATTGAATCACGCCATCATTCGCCCTATCTTGCTTGCCTGCTTGGGCATAGCTTTAGGCACCGGTGCGGCGTTCAAGTTGCACTTCGATAATCAACTCATTGAGGCACAACAACGCGAGCTTACATTCCAAGAGCTAATCGTGACGAGCATTCAGTCAGAACTTACCTCAAAGGCACCGGAAGATACCGCAGATAACTACCAAGACATTCTCGGCGATCTGCAAAATCGGATTCAAACCTTGGTGAATATACCCAATTTTTGTTGCATTCCCGAAACAGTTCGCGTCCAAGATACCTTGGCACGAATGGTCCAAAACAAGCCACAAAGCGATCAGTCACGCTATCAATGGAAAATCTTCAGTACTGACATTAGTGCGCAGTTCGCTGACTTGCTGATGGCGCTCCAAGCACAACAAGCCGACGTCAATCAGAAGCGACAGCGTCATGATACCCTGTTTCGACAGGGTTTAATCCTCGCGGGAACCATCATCTCAATTGCTATACTCCTAGCCTGGTGGTGGATTCGGCAAATACTGGTCGGCAATCGTAATAAGCTCAACACTCACATCCATTCGCTCTCGACATTACGACCCGGACCAAAGCCTAACACGGAACCTGTCGCTTACGAGTTCGAAGAAACATTGGCTCTTATCAAGAATGTGTTCCAGCAGGAGAATGAGGCACTGCAGAAAAAATTCGAGGCCGCCAGACTGCAAGAGCGCAGCACTCACTCAGCGCTTGAAACCAGCATTGATGAGGCAATAAAGCTTATCGACACGCTCAATGCACCCATTTTCGCCGTTTCTCAGCAAGGTCAGATAACGCTGTGGAATAAGACCATTGAAGCCGCCACCGGGCTCAACATTGACACCGTATTTGGTCAAGACTTCCTCACCATCTTGAGCCACGTCGCCGATACAGGTCAAGTTAGCCAGGCATTTGACGCCGCCTCTTCTGGGCGAAAATCGCGTGGCATTGAGCTCAATATTGAACTTAAAAAATCGCCAGCATTGGCAACAATCTTCAGCGTTGCGCCCATGACCGGTACCTCACCCAACCAGCGCGGGGTTATTTTCTTTGGCCAGGACATTACGGCGCTCAAGCAAGCCAATACCGAGATATCGGCTTCAGCTACTCAACTGCAACTGTCGCTGGACCGCTTAGACGTTGTATTACATTCGGCCAACGCTATTGTCTGGGACTGGAATTTGGGATCGCAGGATCTTGAGTTCATCGGCCAAAGCCGAGATGCACTGGCTCTAGACTTCAATGCGAATCCAATATCTACCTTGGCAGACTTGAAAAGTCTGATTCACGCAGAGGAGCTCGATGCGTTTGAACGCGCCATCGCGCGGCACATAAGCAAAGACAAGCCTCTAGAAATGCACTGTAGATTGCGGCAAAAAGATGGGGGTTATCGCTGGTTTTTACTGAATGGACAATTGCTTAACAATGGAAAAACGGGCAATCAACATATCGTTGGCTCGCTGCTAGACATGAACGACCGCATCGAACAAGAACATCAAATCTGGCGTATGGCGCATCTCGACGCCCTAACTCAACTGCCTAACCGGTCGCTATTCAATCAACGTTTTGAAGAGAAACTGAGTGGCAGAAATAAGCGTCCAGAGCCATTTTCTGTTGCCATAATAGACATTAACGACTTCAAACAAGTCAATGATGCTCGCGGTCATATCGCTGGCGACAGGTTACTAACCGAATTTGCGGTACTACTACAGTCCCAGATCAACAGCGACGACAGCCTAGTCGCGCGATTAGGAGGGGATGAATTCGCACTGCTCGTTAGCCCTGCGCTGTCAGACGACCAATTCGAGGCATTATCGGAGAGGCTCATCAACGGTGCTAGACAGCTGGTGTACACCGACAGTGGGGATCGAGGTGTAAAATTTAGCTTCGGAATGGCGAGATACCCCGAGCATGGCATTTCGATGGAGGACCTCCTGCGTGCCGCCGACACCGCGATGTATCGCGCTAAACGCGACAAAATCACTGGCAGCCGATTCCAACTCTTCCACGCTGGCATGGATGAGATTCGCATTCAAAGAACTCAAATCCGCGACTTGGTCGCACAAGCACTGAATAACGACGAATTTAAATTGGTCTATCAGCCAATCATTGCTCTTGGCTCGGGCGACGTAGTAAGCGCAGAGGCCCTTCTTCGCTGGCCCTCTGGTCCAGGCGTAGCCATCCCCGATATCATCAGCGTGGCTGAAGATTCTGGACTGATTCTAAAGCTGAGCGAAATTATCTTCGATCAAGCGTTTTCACTCTTGGCACGCTTGCAAGACCTCGGATTAAAACAAACTATCGCGGTCAACCTTTCAGGTGTCCAATTCCGGTATCAAGATATCGCCGCGATTCTCACTAACTACGCCAGAGCGCATGGCGCCGATACCCATCGATTGGTTATCGAAATTACGGAATCAATTTTCTTGGACAATATCGAGAAAACGCAGAAGACCATCCGAGAGCTGTCGCAACATGGCGTTCGTGTCGCCATTGATGACTTTGGCACCGGTTACTCGAGCCTAGCGTACCTGCAAAAACTGACCGTAGACTGGATAAAAGTCGATCAATCCTTCATTACCAACATTAATGAATCAAATCCAAACTATCAAATTGTGAATGCTATTGTCCAAATGGGACAGGCACTGAAGATGGGCTTAGTAGCAGAGGGAGTCGAAAACCTAGCAGAACTAGAGCAACTCGCTGATATGGGCTGTGAGCGCGTACAAGGCTACTATTTCTCTAAGCCGCTTAGCGACGCAGACTTTATTGAGTTTGCGTCAAAACCCAGTCACCCATGGCAAATTATTGTACCCGACCCGAAACTCGTAGCAGAACAAAACTAAACCCTCTCGGCATTAGGTAATCGACCGCCTCAGCGGCTTGTCTCGTCTCAATGCGGGGCGACTTCCCCTCGGCATGGGACAGCAACTGCTCGCCGCAGGACACACTTTACCGATAGACTAACAACACCTTAAGCGCACCCTTGAGCTGACTCAAGGCTGCCAACAGCTCCTCTGTCGGATGTACCCGAAAGTCATCACCAAATGCTATGGTCCCAAATGCGTCATGCCGCTCATAGTCCACAACCACTGGGCAAGCCCCTCCCACTGAAGGTTGCAAAATCTGCGCTAACTGTTCAACAAGCTGCACATCTGACTGACCATTCAAGATAATACGCAGTTCACTCGCATAGGTAGCACGGGCATCATCTAACGATAGAATGCGATTGGCGCGCATCGACAACCCGCCCGAATAATCGTCATGGGCTACGCTACCTTCCACAACGATGAGCGTATCTTTGGTAAGAGCTTCTCGAGACGCCTGGAAGGCTTCAGCATACACTGTCGCCTCGATTCGGGCCGAGCGATCATCCAAGGTCACAATCGCCATGGTGTCGCCACGTTTTGTTTTCATGGTGCGAACAGCCACTATCAAACCGACAATGCGCTGACTACTTTTCCCATCGGCGCGCAAATCAGCGATTTTGGTGGGCACAAACTGCCTTATTTCACGCTCATAATCATCAATAGGGTGCCCTGTGACATAAAGACCCAAAGTGTCTTTCTCACCCGTCAAACGCTCTCGACCGGTCCATGGTCGGGCCGATCGAAAAGCCGCGTACACATTGTCTTCTGAGCTAGAAGTCGCAGGCATGACCTCACCAAAAAGGTCATCTATACCCGATGCTGTATTGCTCGCTTTTTGCTCTGCTGCCTTAACGGCATCATCAACGGCGGCCATCAACACCCAACGCGACTCCAGCATAGAATCAAAAGCACCGGCTCTGATAAGCGCCTCGAGCGCGCGCTTATTTAACAGGCGACGATCGGTTCTGGCGCAAAAATTGAATAAATCGCTGAAGGGACCATTGGCATCGCGCTCCTGTAAAATAGCCTCGACAGGCCCCTCCCCCAAACCTTTGATTGCACCTAATCCATAGACAATTTCGCCAGCATCATTAACGGTAAACGCGTAGCGCCCTTCATTAACATCGGGCAATTTCAAAGGCAGTCCCATTGCACGACATTCTTCAATGAAGATGACGATCTTGTCAGTATTTTGAAGTTCCGAACTCATCACAGCCGCCATAAATTCAGCGGGGTGATGTACTTTCAGCCATGCCGTTTGATAAGACACTAAGGCATAAGCGGCCGAGTGGGATTTGTTAAAACCGTAGCCCGCAAACTTCTCAACCAAATCAAATATGCGTATTGCCAGCTCTGGATCTATGCCCCTCTTTGCCGCCCCAGATTGAAAAACCTCTCGCTGCTTAGCCATTTCCTCGGGTTTCTTTTTACCCATAGCTCGGCGCAACATGTCGGCGCCACCTAGGGTGTAATCAGCCAACACCTGTGCGATTTGCATGACCTGTTCTTGATATAAGATAATGCCATAGGTCGGATCCAAAATCGGTTTCAACGACTCATGCTGGTAGTGTGCATCGGGGTAAGCGATTGCCTCACGCCCATGCTTACGGTTAATGAAATTATCCACCATCCCGGATTGCAACGGACCCGGTCGGAACAAAGCCACCAACGCAATTATATCTTCGAAGTTATCGGGTCTAAGGCGCTTAATGAGGTCTTTCATCCCTCGCGATTCAAGCTGAAACACTGCCGTGGTATCGGCTTGCTGGAGCAACTGGAACACCGATGCATCATCCAAGGGTATATGATTGATATCCAGCGGCACCTCGCCTCTCGCTTCGCGACGAGGATTGATCATTTTGATCGCCCAGGCAATTATTGTTAGCGTCCTTAAACCTAAGAAGTCAAATTTAACAAGTCCTGCGTCCTCTACGTCGTTCTTATCGTACTGTGTGACCAGGCCGCCGCCGGTTTCATCGCAGTACAAAGGCGAAAAGTCCACCAATTTCGAGGGTGCAATCACCACACCGCCCGCATGTTTCCCGACGTTCCGAGTAATGCCCTCCAGTTGAGACGCCATATCCCAAATTTCTTGGGCTTGCGAATCATCTCTTAAAAAATCGCGTAAAGCTTCTTCCTGCTCCACCGCTTTAGCAAGCGTCATGCCGACTTCGAATGGAATAAGCTTCGATAATTTGTCAGCGAGACCATATGATTTACCTTGGACACGTGCCACGTCTCTGACCACAGCTTTGGCGGCCATAGTGCCAAAGGTTATAATTTGCGAGACCGCATCACGCCCGTAATGTGTTGCCACGTAGTCGATGACTTCATCGCGGCGGTCCATACAAAAATCGACGTCGAAATCCGGCATTGAAACCCGTTCGGGGTTCAAGAATCGTTCAAACAGTAAATCGTACTGTAAGGGGTCTAAATCCGTGATAAGAAGTACATAAGCAACAAGTGAGCCCGCACCGGAACCCCTACCAGGGCCTACTGGAATATCGTGCTCCTTCGCCCAGCGTATGAAGTCCATCACGATCAAGAAATAGCCGGGGAAACCCATTTGAATGATGATGTCCAACTCAATATCCAGTCGATCGACATAATCTTGATACGTAAAACGTGGGTCGGGTATTCGCTCACCCTGAACACCTATCCGCGTTACCAATCCCTCGTGCGATAGGTGACGAAAATACTGCTCCATTGTCATGCCATCAGGCACTGGGTATTCGGGGAGGTACGGGGTGCCCAAATTTAGAATTAAGTTACAACGCTTAGCAATTTCAACGGTATTTGCGAGCGCCTCAGGTACATCTTGAAACAACTCAAGCATTTCCTGAGGACTGCGAAGGTATTGTTGATCGGTATAATTTCGCGCACGCCGGGGGTCATCTAGCGTTCGACCTTCGCCGATACATACACGAGCTTCATGCGCTTCGAATTCATCCGCGTGCACGAACCGAACGTCGTTGGTCGCCACAAGAGGGCACTGAAGCGCCGATGCTACTTGAACCGCCTGATGTATGTAAGGCTCCTCATTTTCCCGACCCGTTCGCTGCAACTCAATATAAAATCGCCCAGGAAACAGAGACACCCAATTCGCTGCATGCTCTAAGGCTAACTCATACTTATTGGACAGTAACAATTGCCCAAGATGTCCCTCTCGACCACCTGACAGAGCAATTAATCCATCTTGAAACTCTGCCAGCCACTCATACTCAACGTAGGGAACACCCAGCTTTTGTCCCTGCTGATAGGCTCTAGAAATTAAACGCGTTAGGTTGGCGTAGCCCGTTAAATTAGAGACCAACAACGTCAAGGGCAAAGCGCGATCAGTCTCAGGCAGGCCTGTAACTAAAATATCCGCACCAAAGATGGGTTTAACGCCCGCGCCAGTAGCTGCTTTATACGCTTTGACCAAACCAAAAAAATTGCAGAAGTCTGTAACTGCAACCGCGGCCATGCCAAGCTCAACGACCTTATTCATCAGGGGTTTAATCCGAACAATACCATCAACCAGCGAATATTCGGTATGCAAACGCAAATGAACAAAATCAGTCATCGAATCCTCTTATACCTTCAAAGCGCGTTGCACCGGAGCAAAACTCAAACGATGCTCAGCCAATACCCCATGATCAATCAGAGCTTGCCGATGCTCAAGCGTGGGGTAACCTTTATGCCGTGCAAATCCATACTGCGGATATCGCCTGTCAAGCTCTACCATTTGAGCATCTCGAGCGACTTTCGCCAGAATGCTGGCTGCAGCAATGCAAGCATGAGCGCCATCGCCCTTGACGCAAGCTGTTGCAGAAACACCCAAGTTTGGCGGGATTCGATTACCATCAACCAGCACATGCTCAGGAGTAAGCGGCAACGCCTCTACGGCGCGCGTCATCGCCAACATCGTCGCGTGCAGAATATTTAACTCATCAATTTCGCTTGGAGTAGCACTACCATAGGCATAGCATATCGCCTTCTTCTGTATCTGCTCTTGTAAAGCAAGAAGCTGTTTGTCACTGCACTTTTTTGAATCTCGCAAACCGTCTATTCGATCAGTCGTATCGAGGATCACAGCAGCCGTCACAACGTTTCCGACAAGCGGACCGCGTCCCACCTCATCAACACCCGCAATTAGCCCTATATCGTAAAGCAAGGCCATACTATCGACCTAGAGTGTTCATTAAAACGCTCGCGCATTGATCGCCAAAACGAATATCCAAAGCGGCTAGAATCCGATTAAACGCATCCTTCTGTCTAGACCCGCCCCCTGATAACAAGGCCTTAACCTCACGACCCAGTGACTCAGGCGAGAGATCGTCTTGGATTAATTCCGGTACTACCGCTGCACCCGCCAAAATATTAGGCAAGCCTGCAAACTTGGTGCGAACCATGCGCTTAATGAACAGCCAGCTTATCGGAGACATGCGATAGGCTATGACCATAGGGCACTGCAGCAGGGCTGCTTCTAGAGTCGCCGTGCCTGATGTGACCACCGCGCCCTCTGCTATCTTAAGAAGCTCTCTCGATCCACCGTGAACCACACTCACCTTAATCCGAGCCCTATCTACTATCGACTTAATCAGGTCAAAATTTGCGGGGCTGCTCGCGGGAATCACCAGCTGATGAGATGAGGTCGCCCATTCAAGTGCTTGCAAATAGGTAGGCAACAAAAGCTCAATTTCACGTTGGCGAGACCCCGGCAGTAAAGCCAGAATTGGCGTTTCCCCCAGCGCGAAAGCTGCTCGAATACTGTCGCTTGACGGCAATTCGGCCAAAGCGTCAACCATGGGGTGCCCAACAAAATGTGCTCGAACATCTGTTCCGGCAAACGATTCTGGTTCAAAGGGGAACAAACAGAGTACATCATGGCATGCCTTAGCGATGGTTTTGATGCGCCCCGCTCTCCACGCCCATACCGTTGGACAAACTAGATGGGCCGTGGGTATCCCTTGGCGCTTAAGCGCAACCTCGATATTTAAATTGAAATCTGGGGCATCGATACCCAAAAATAAATCAGGGGGATGCCTTAACCAGTGCGTCTTAAGTTGCTTCCGAATACCAAGTAACTCAGGCAAGCGTTTAAGAGGCTCGACCAAGCCCATCACCGCAAGACGGTCCATATCAAACCATGATGACAAGCCGGCACCTATCATTCGAGGGCCGCCCACACCTTCAAACTGGATATTGGGGACGCGATTTTTAAGGGCTTCAATCACTTGTGCGCCCAGCACATCGCCGGACGTTTCGCCCGCAACCATCGCAATACGCAGCATGGTCATACCTAGCGAACTATACCGCGTTCAGAGGCTTCAATACTCTCAATTAACAAAGCGACCTCAGGCGTTTCAATAATCATCCCGTTGAGCCGGTCTAGCGCAATATCGAGAGTAAGCCCTTGTCGATATACAATCTTGAAAGCTCGCCGTAATTGGCTAATAGCTTCCACACTGAAGCCTCGCCGCCGCAAACCCTCGGTGTTAATCGTTTTTGCCTCTGCAGGCGCCCCGCTCACAGTGACGTAGGCGGGCACATCTTTACCGATCGCTGTTCCCATACCACTGAATGCGTGAGGACCAATCTTGCAAAACTGATGCACCAGGGTGTAACCGCTAAGTATCGCCCAATCACCGACGTGAACATGCCCTGCCAGCGCCGTGTTATTCACCAAGATCGTATGATTGTAAATCACGCTGTCGTGACCAATGTGGACATAAGCCATTATCAGATTACGATTACCTATCACAGTTTCGCCACGATCTTGGATCGTGCCGCGGTGAATTGTGACGTTTTCTCGTATGACATTGTCGTCGCCTATTATTAAGCGGGTCGGCTCGTCTTTGTATTTCAAATCCGGCGTACGCTCGCCAATACTTGAAAACTGATAAATGTGATTGCGCTGTCCTATGATAGTCGGGCCACGAATGATGACATGGGGCTCGATAATGGTGTCTTTACCGATCACGACATCTGGACCAATGTAAGTCCATGGTCCGATCTCGACACCTTCGGCAATATCCGCCCTCGGATCGATAATGGCGGTCGGATGAATCTTCATCTAGCGATCTGCGCAAAGAATTGTTGCCGAGGCGCATTTTTGCCCATCGACATCAGCGAAGACCTCGAATTTCCAGATGCCTCGCTTTTCCGATACGATTTTCGCGTGCAACATCACGCGATCTCCCGGCACACAGGGACGTTTAAATCGCAAATTATCGGCGCCAACAAAATAGTAAATCGAGCCGTCTTCGGGTGTCTTATTCATCGTTACAAAGCCGAGTATACCAGCCGCTTGGGCCATAGCCTCAACCAAGAGAACACCGGGAAAAACAGGCTCTTGAGGGAAATGCCCCTGAAAAAATTCTTCATTGATTGTAAGATTTTTGTAGGCAGTAATCGATTCACCGGGCACCAAATCAACAACGCGATCAACCAACAAAAAGGGGTATCTGTGAGGCAAATATTTTCGGACTTCGTGAATATCCAACATCATGACTGTTCTCGCACTGCCATACTTAATAATTTCTCGAGTGCCTGCACTCGCTTCGTCAAACTGTCCAGCTGACCCATTCTTACCGCACTTTTCCGCCATTCAGCCGACGGCATCATCGGAGTGCCCGATGAATAAGAGCCCGGTTCAGTAATTGACTTCGTTACCATGGTCATCGCAGTGACATGAACGTTGTCGCAAATATCCAAGTGCCCGACCACCCCAACGCCACCGGCGAGAGTGCAGTATCGACCAATACGCGTACTACCGGCCAGTCCTACACAACCGGCAATGGCGGTATGATCGCCAATCACACAATTATGCGCGACCTGCACCAGGTTATCGATAATCACATTATTCCCCAATACCGTGTCGTCTAGTGCACCTCGATCAATGACTGTATTAGCGCCAATATCGCAATCATCGCCAATACACACACCGCCAAGCTGCTCGATCTTTACCCACCCTTCTTGACTCGGGGCGAAGCCAAAACCATCGCTGCCAATCACTGCGTTACTGTGAACTCGACACCGTTGCCCTAATTTCACCCTAGAATACAATACGGCGCCGGATTCTAGGCGACTACCTGAGCCGACAACACAATGTTCACCGACGCACACGTTCGCACTTATCACAACACCTGGCCCTATCACCGCACCCGCTCCTACTGTTGCGTTTGGACCAATACTTGCAGTGGCATCAATAACTGCGCTCGGATGAACATGCGCCTGTTCGTGAATACCGGGCTGTGAGTTGGGTGTCACAACGAAATACCGACTGGCCTTCGCGAACGCTAGGTAAGGATCCGATGCCAATAGCACCGAGCACCGGCCGGGCACGCGATCGAGCCAATCAGGCCTTACGATCACTACGCCGGCGGACGTTGCAGCGAGCTGATTTAAAAACCTTGCCTGCGAAACGAAAGCGAGCTCGTGAGAGCTCGCCGTCTGAACTGGGGCGATGGCTATAATATCTCGATCATCGCCCAGCAATTCGAGCTGAAGTTCTTTTGCTAACTGACTCGCTAACACAACGGCTAGTGATCCTTACTGCGCCGCTTGCTCTGCTAGTTTCTGATTGAGCTTGTCAGTCAATTTAGCGGTGATGTTGTAGCTGTTATCCGCGTGCATGACCGCGTTAGCTGGTAACAACAACCCGATGCTTTCCGTAGTAATTAAATCGCGCAAAACTTCTTGAGTCGCTTGGCTCATGTTGCGCAAGATCATTTGTGCTTCCAATTGCTGCGCTTCTTGCAGTTTTGTTTGATGCAGTTTTATTTCATCTTCCTGATCTTTAAGCGCTTTGATTTTTGCCGCCTTCTCTTCGTCAGTCAACACCGCAGAGTCCTTCTGAAACGACGCAGCGTCCTTTTCATATTTAGCCAAAACGTCATCAAACTTTTCTTTGCGCTCTTTAAAATCAGGCTTTTCCGCCAGGGCTTTGAGTGTCACCTGCGCAGAATCTGTACTTAAAATTGCCGTTTCAATATTTACAACGGCAATTCGACCTTGCGCTGCAACCTGGAATGACGCCAACAAAGCCGCTACAAACACTAACCCTTTCGTTATTTTCAACACAGTTTTCTCCTAACAAGTAAAATTAAAACCCACGACCCAAAGTGAACTGGAACGCCTCTTCGCGATCGTCTGGCCCGGCATTCATAGGCTTCGCTAAGCTGAACGTCATTGGCCCAAATCCTGTAATCCAACTGACACCAACCCCCACAGAATATCGGAGTTCACCCGCGTCAATATCGAAACAATTAAGCTGGATGGCTGAGCAGTTAGTATTGAATACGTTACCTGCGTCAATAAAGAAGGCAGAACGCAATTTACTCCTATCCTCGATGAAAGGCATGGGGAAGAGTAGCTCAACACTGCCTTCTATTAAGACATTGCCGCCGAATGGATCCGGATCGTTGTCACGGATAGACGTATACGCGAGCTTGCCCGTTTCGGGATCTAAGATATACCCAAACTGGGTTCCATCGGGGCCGCCTACCTCCGTGGGTATTCCATTGGCGTCGATACCTGTAACTGGGCGCGAGATACTATACGTTGCAGGGGGGGTACTACGAGGCCCCAGCGTATTGTTTTCAAACCCGCGCACAGAACCGAAACCACCGGCATAAAAATGTTCAAAGAAAGGCAGCTCAGTGGTACTGCCAAACCCATCGCCATAGCCTATTTCTGTTCTGAATCGCAGAGTAAAAAGCTCGGACAGCGGCAAGAACAATTCGCCGCGGTAATTGAACTTGTAAAATTCCAGATCCGACCCTGGTAACGATAATTCCAACGACACCGACTGAGACGCACCGCGGGTCGCCAACCGCCCGCGGTTCAGAGTCGACTGTAACCAGGAAGCGGTTATCGTGTAGTTGAAAAAGTCATCGCCGTTTTCATCGAGGAAACCTGTGACATTGGCATTTGTCAGCGCGGAGTCAGGCAGCGCATCGATGGGGTTAAAGACTTCGACCGCCGTATACGCGCCACTCTCATCCCGCACTGCTTGTTCGTACCAACCTTCAATGCCTGTCTCTAGCCGCGGACTTGCCTTGATCTCTTGAACTGCATAGCGGCCGGCGGTAATGGTGGTGGAATTCACCCCAAAATTTAACCCAATTCGCTGTGTTTCTTTGATGGGGTAGCCGAACGAAATAGCGCCACCAATAGTATCGGTTGTGTAGCTGGCAACGTTAATTTCCGACAAATCGGTAGCGCGATAGAACACGCTAAAGCCACGGCTAACCCCGTCCTCCGTGTAATACGGATTAGTGTAAGAAATATTATAAAGATCTTGGTACTGCGAGCTGTTAATCCCCAATCCGATGCTTTTTCCGCTTCCCAAGAAATTCGCTTGCTCTAAGTTCAAACCCAAAATCAAACCTGCGTCCTGCGCATAGCCTACGCTGCCTGAGATCGAGCCGGAAGATTGCTCTTCAACCGTAAACGCAACGTCGATTAAGTCATCGGTACCTGGAACCGGAATCGTTTCGACTTCGGCTTTACTGAAATAACCTAATCGCTCCAAGCGCACACGGGACTGATCGATCATAGCTTGCGACGCTGGAGCACTCTCCATTTGGCGCATCTCACGGCGCAACACCTCGTCTGATGTCAGCTCATTGCCCTCAAAGGTAATTCGCCTGACGTAAGTTCGCTTACCCGGGTCGATGAAGAACTTCATATCAACCGTGTTGTCTTCCTCATTGATCTCGGGAATACCCGTCACCTTCGCAAAGTTGTAACCCTCGTTACCCAAGCGCTGAGTCAGATATTCTTCCGTTGCCGTCACCGCCGCTTGGTTATAGGTCTGATCCTTCTGCAATAACACAAAAGGCATGAGTAAGGGCTTATCGACAACCAAATCGCCAGACAGGTCAACCGATGCTACGGTAAATTTCTCGCCTTCAGTGATATTTGCCGTTATGTATACCGCACTTTTATCGGGGGAAACTGCAACCTGAGTTGAATCTATTGCGAACTGCAGGTAACCGCGGTCTTGATAGTAAGAGGTTAATTTTTCTAGGTCACCCGTCAGTTTCTCTTTAGAGTACTTGTCGTCACTGGTGAAAAACGACAGCCAGCCACCCTTTTTAAGTTCGAATTCTTGGGTCAGTTCTTCCTCGTCAAACAGGGTGTTGCCGACAACGTTAATGTGCTTAATGCGCGCGGGTGTGCCCTCGTCAATTGTGATATTCACAGACACTCGGTTGCGCGGCTCGGGTATCACATCTGTCTCGATCGCGGCATCATAGCGCCCTTGTTGCACATACTGCCGCTGGAGCTCGAGCTGCATACCCTCGAGAGTTGAACGCTGAAACACCTGCCCAACAGAGAGACCTGCGCCACGCAAACCATCTAGCAGTGCTTCTGTTTCAATCGCTTTGTTACCGTCAATATTAATTTCGCTGATACTGGGGCGCTCGGCGACGATGATAACCAGTACTGAGCCATCCCGACCGATCTGGATGTCGTCGAAATTTCCCGTATTGAACAAGTTGCGGCTCGCCTGGCGAAGCGCAACCGGTGTTGCGGTATCGCCTACGGCCACAGGCAGCGCTGCGAATACACTACCAGCGGATATCCGCTGCAACCCCTCGACGCGAATATCGCTCACCTGGAAGGGCTCTGCGCTAACTGCTTGTGCTACCAATGTGACCATGATAACCGCAAGTATTTTAGATAAAAATTTCAAGGTAACCCTTATTTTCTAGACTCGTATCCGTCAGACGATTCGAGATTATTAATTCCCCTAGCCCAATCGAGCGACGTCATTATACAACGCAAACACCATTAAACAGGTAACCAAAAATAAGCCGATTTGATACCCCATTATTTGGACTCGTTCTGGAACCGGGCGACCCGCTATCGACTCGATCGTATAATACAGTATGTGCCCCCCATCTAGCACGGGAATAGGCAACAAATTCAAGACCCCTAAACTCACACTCAGCAGTGCAATGAATTCTAAATAGCTGGCCAAGCCGTTCTCTGCTGTGGCGGTCGCCACTTTAGCAATGGTAATGGGGCCACTCAAGTTTTTTGGTGAAATCAAACCCTCAATCATTTTTTTCATGGAGTCCAAGGTAAACACCACGAGCGATCCTGTTCGACCTAGCGCTGCTTGCAGAGCCTCCAATGGACCTCTGTCGAGCGTTCGAATCATGTCTGGCGGAAACTCGACCGGCGCTGGATACACCCCCAAACGTCCCGATGTGCCACCATCAACCTCCACTGCGTCAATCTGTACCGAAAAACTCATGGGCAGCCCGTCACGCAATACACCCAGCACCCGCTCCTGCCCAGGTGATCGCTTCACCTCGCTAACCAAACCCATCCAATCAGCTATTGGCAAGCCATCGATAGCGACCAACTCATCACCCACTTGCAAACCTGCCGTTGCCGCTGCACCGTCGTCCGCCACCCCTCCGATCACAGCGGGTATTTCAGGGCGAAAGGGCTCGATACCTATTTCACCAAGAAGGTCCACGTCCTCAGCGCCTGCCAACCACCGATCGAGAATAGCATTCGAGGTATATACCTGCTCCGCCGGTGGATACATTACAGAGAACTCAATGCGCCCAGAATCACCCAATCGCTCAAGCAAACGAAAATTCACTGCTTGCCAAGTGGGCGTATTGCGACCATCAATTGCGACGATCTCCTGCCCGACCTCCAAACCCGCAACCTCGGCAATGCTCCCGGGCGCAACTTTACCGACAACAGGAGCCAGACCTCGCTCTCCGACTAAAAACAGCACAAAGTAAACGGCGACTGCAAGAATAAAATTAAACAAGGGGCCTGCCGCCGCAATCGCGATTCGTTGCCCGGGCGGCTGGTTATTAAAGGCTTGCGCCTTGAGATCGGCGTTCACGGGCGCCTCACGTTCGTCTAGCATTTTCACGTAGCCGCCAAGAGGCAGCGCACCAATGACATACTCGACACCATCGTTGCCTTGACGCGACCACACGGCCCGACCAAACCCGACCGAGAATTTAAGCACCTTGACCCCGCAGCGCCGAGCAACCCAAAAGTGCCCGAATTCGTGCACCGTAACGACAATACCGAGGGTAACAGCCAGCATAAAAACGGTTTGAATCACGTCAAACACAGTTAAGAGTCCTTACTCAAACGTCCAATTTCAGCCAACGCACACTGCCTGGCCAACCGATCTTGCTCTAAGACCACATCAATCGACCCAGGTTCCTGATTCACAACGTTCGCTAAGGTATTTTCGACAATTACCGGAATATTACCGAACTCGATACGCCCGCTTAAAAATGATGCAACCGCCACCTCGTTCGCCGCGTTACAAATCGCGCTCGCGGTACCGCCCGCAATTGCGCTTTCTTGGGCGAGTCGCAAACAAGGGAAACGAGCGGTATCAGCCGCTTCAAATTCCAAAGGACCAGCAGAGAGAAAATCTAGGGGGGCAACCCCAGAATCTATGCGCTCGGGCCATGCCAAACCGTAGGCAATCGGTGTTCGCATATCGGGGTTGCCGAGCTGTGCGAGGACGCTACCATCGTTGTAACGTACCATGGAATGCACAATACTCTGCGGGTGGACTACCACCTCTATCTTAGAAGGCGGCGTGCGAAAAAGCCAACTCGCCTCAATGAGTTCGAGCCCTTTGTTCATCAAGCTGGCAGAATCCACCGAAATCTTGGCACCCATAGCCCAATTCGGGTGAGCAACCGCCTGGGCCGGAGTTGCTCGCCTGATTGAATCAGCGTCCCACAAGCGAAATGGCCCGCCCGATGCCGTCAGAATAATAGAGCGCACACCATCAAGCGAAGGTACGGCACGGTCATTGCTGTGAAGGCATTGAAAAATCGCATTATGCTCTGAATCAATGGGCAAAATCGCTGCGCCAGACACGCTAGCGGCATCCATCAGCAGGGCGCCGGCCATGACAAGCGATTCTTTATTCGCCAGCAAAAGCTTTTTCCCCGCTCTCGCCGCCGCTAGAGTAGACAACAGTCCGGCAGCACCCACAATCGCGGCCATGACCGTATCGACCTCGACGCTTTGAACCAGAGAACACAGTGTATCAGAGCCCGTGACTACTGTAGTCTCACCACCTGATAAAGCGCACTGCAAACGTTCAGCACTTTCAGCATCAGCCATATGCGCATAACGCGGCTTATGCAGTAAACACAAGTCCAGCATCTTATCGGATGAGCTGTTAGCCGCGAGCAAGTAGACTCTATAACGATCCGGGTGCCGCGCCAAAACGTCTAGCGTGCTAGTACCAATTGAACCCGTTGCGCCGAGCACGGCAACAGACTGCTGAGTCACAGCAGTCATTACCAGTGCGCCAGCATATAACCCAACGCAAAAATAGGAGCTGCGCCGCATATACTATCGAGTCGATCTAATACGCCACCGTGGCCAGGCAACAAGTTGCCGCTGTCTTTGTAACCGCTCTCTCGCTTGACCATACTCACCATCAAATCGCCCACCACAGAAGCCAATGACGTCGTCAGAGTTATCGCCAAAACCGCACTCAGGTTTAAATGCGAAAGCTCGACCGGACGCAGCCACCACACCAGCACACCAAAAGCCGTACTAGCAAAAAACCCTCCCCAAAATCCTTCCCACGTTTTCCCGGGACTGACGGAAGGAGCGAGCTTGTGCTTGCCCAAAAAACGGCCGGCAAAATAGGCGCCCACGTCGGCCACAGCCACGATTGCGACCAGGCAAATTAGAATAGTCGGACCGAGTGAAACGCTAAGCAAAAACATGACAGCGATCCAGGCCGGCACCAGCATAAGATAGCCCATGATTAAACGCATAGCCCGGCTGCGCCATAAAATCGCGCTGCTTGGATACCCCTTAATCCAAAGCAAAGCTACCGCCCAAGCCAAGCAGGCCGCCCCCATGAGCGACTGAACGTTAAGGCGCTGCACTTGATCAAGCAGCTGCAACTCTGCATTACCCAGGGCCAAACTCGCCGCAATTAAAAGCAAAAATCCAGTGCGGACCCACAGCGACTCAATACTCGATAGTCGCGTCCATTCCCATGCGCCCATCAAAACAAATACACCGAAGATCAACGCCAAAGCCAAGGCCTGTGCATATAGAACCAAGCCTACGAACATCAAGGCCAAAGGCACTGCGGTCGCAATTCTTGCTTTAAGCATGCACCGTCTCCTCGTTACGACCGCCAAAACGCCGATCTCTTGCGGCAAAATCATGTAAGGCCAACTCAAAGGCATGACGGTCAAAATCGGGCCATAAAATATCGGTAAAATAAAACTCAGCGTACGCAAACTGCCACAGCATAAAATTGCTCACCCGGGCGTCTCCACCCGTCCTGATACACAAGTCGGGCTCTGGCAAGTGTCCCGTCGACAAATAATGAGCCATCATAGCTTCGTCGATTTGATGACAATCTGTGCGGCCCGATTTAAGATCATCCGCTATTTTTAGCGCGGCCTGTGTAATATCCCATCGCCCACCATAATCCACGGCAATCACTAAGGTGGAGCGCGAATTACCCTCTGTTAGCGCCTCTGCGCCGTGCATTAGCTGCAGTACACGTCGACTCAAACGGTCTCTACGGCCGATAAACTGTATTCTAACCCCATCGTCATGAAGCTCTTGAACTTCGTTGCGTAAATACCTCATGAACAGAGCCATGAGAGCCCGAACTTCCGGTCGGGGGCGACGCCAGTTTTCACTGCTAAAGGCAAACAAGGTCAATACATCAATGTCGTACAACTTGCACGAGTCTAGCACACCGCGAACAGCCTCGACGCCCGCCTTATGTCCCGCCGCACCCGGCACACCCTGTCGCTTAGCCCAGCGATTATTGCCATCCATGATGATAGCAATGTGTTTGGGCTTGGTGACGGGAGTGAGAACGGCTGGGGCCGCTTTTTCATTGGCAGCATTCATGCAGAAGCTTGCTTAAATTTCCATCAAGTCGGATTCTTTCACGGCCAACAGCTCATCAACCTTTTTAACCATCTGGTCGGTCAATTTCTGAACTTCATCTTGGCCACGACGCTCATCGTCTTCGCTTATCTCTTTGTCTTTCACCAAATCTTTCAGCATACTCATGGCATCACGACGAGCATTTCGTACCGACACACGCGCAGCCTCTGCCTCGGCACGAGCTTGCTTGATGTACCCCTTACGCGTCTCCTCAGTCAGCATTGGCATTGGAATTCGAATCACTTCTCCGGCGCTTGAGGGGTTCAAACCCAGATCCGATTTCATAATGGCTTTTTCGACCGCCGAAATCATGCTGCGGTCCCACACTTGTAAAGATAAGGTTCTCGCATCCTCGATGTTAATGTTGGCCACTTGATTCAGAGGTGTATCAGATCCGTAATACTCGACTTTGATACCGTCTAACAAACTGGGGTGCGCACGCCCCGTTCTGATTTTATTGAAGTTATGGCTCAAAGCATCGATGCTTTTGAGCATTCGAGCCTGTGCTTCTTCTCTAATATCGTTAATCACTAATGTACTCCATCAATACTGATTGTTCGCCGCTTCGATCAATGTGCCGTCTGTTCCACCACGGACAATATTAAGCAAAGCGCCCCGCTTTTCCATCTCGAACACACGTACCGGCATGTTGTGGTCGCGACACAAGCATATGGCTGTTAAATCCATGACCTCAAGCTTCTTGTCTAGCACCTCATCGTAGGTCAATCGATCATATTTTACCGCTTGCCGGTCTTTGAAAGGATCTGCTGAATATACGCCATCGACTTTGGTGGCCTTTAAGACAAGCTCAGCCTCTACCTCAATACCGCGCAAACAGGCCGAGGAATCGGTAGTAAAAAAGGGGTTCCCGGTGCCTGCGGCAAAAATAACCACATCACCATTGGATAAAGCTCGGATGGCTTTTCTACGATCGTAATGATCGACCACGCCGCTCATTGGAATAGAAGACAACACCTGAGTTGCAATATTCGAGCGCTCTAAGGCATCGCGTAAAGCCAGCGCATTCATTACCGTTGCCAGCATCCCCATATGATCGCCGGTCACGCGATCCAAACCGGCGCGCTGCAACGCCGCGCCACGAAACAAGTTGCCGCCACCTACGACTAAGCCAACCTGCACTCCGATACCGACCAACTGCCCAATTTCGAGGGCCATACGATCCAAGATTTTTGGATCGATGCCAAAGGCTTCTTCCCCTGTTAGCGCCTCGCCACTTAATTTCAAGAGTATGCGTTTATATTTTTTCTCTGCAGAATGTTGACCCATGAGCCCTCCTAAGTGTCGGCTATCTTAACCCACTAAGCGCCTCGACCCTAGCCCCTCGCTCAACAAAGCTTGGGACGATGCTAAAAATTTTCCACTTATAAAAAACCCCGTAATAACGGGGCTTTTTCATCACTTGCAATCGAGCTTTTACACTAGCCCTTGAGCTGTGCCGCCACTTCATCAGCAAAATCAACTTTCTCAACCTCGATACCTTCACCGACCTCGAAGCGAACAAAAGCAAGAACAGACGCTCCAGCAGAGCTTACGAGCTTGCCGACGGTCATGTCTGGATCTTTAACAAAAGCCTGTTCAATCAAGCTGTTTTCAGCCAAGAACTTTTTAATTCGTCCACCGATCATTTTCTCAACGATTTCCGCAGGCTTTCCAGATTCCAGAGCCTGCGCGGTGTATATTTCTTTTTCTTTCTCGATCAATTCCTGAGGCATATCGGCAGGAGAAACCACCTGAGGATTGACAGCAGCAACGTGCATTGCCACATCGCGAGCCAAATCCTGATCTCCGCCCTGCAAAGCGACTAACACAGAGATACGCTTGTTGCCGTGAACGTACGAACCCACTACGCCATCACCCGCGTCAATCGCGTCGATGCGACGCACACCAATATTTTCACCAATTTTTTGGACTAAACCCTCACGCGCGCTTTCAAGAGCGCCCGCCATCAAAGCTGCCACATCAGTAGTGCGCACCGCTAACGCTTGATCAGCTACGCTATTTGCAAAGCCCAAGAAATTGTCGTCACGGGCCACGAAGTCCGTTTCGCTATTCACTTCTACGAGCTGACCGTAACTTCCGTCTTCGCTGACCCGAGCCAAGACAACGCCATCTGCTGCAGTACGACCGGCTTTTTTCGCGGCCTTCATGCCTGAAGACTTACGCAGTTCTTCGATCGCTTTTTCGATATCGCCACCTGCTTCGGCAAGCGCTTTTTTACACTCGAGCAAACCCAGACCGGTGCGCTCACGCAACTCTTTCACAAGTGCTGCTGACATAATTTTCTCCTAGTTTGTCTAACAATCTATCGACGCGGGTGCACTGCACCCGCGAAACTCGGCAGTGTTTTATTCAGCCGCTGCTTCTTCTGCAGTATCAGCTTCGACTTCTACGAATTCATTTTTAACCACAACCGCATCGCCTGTGCGCCCTGCGATGCACGCATCTGCAATGGCCTGCGCATACAATTTGACGGCGCGAATCGCGTCATCATTGCCTGGGATAATGTAGTCGACGCCATCTGGATCGCTGTTAGTGTCGACGATACCGATCACAGGAATACCCAGCTTGTTGGCTTCGGTAATGGCAATGCGCTCGTGATCTACATCAATCACAAACAGTGCGTCAGGGAGACCGCCCATGTCTTTAATACCACCAATGGATCGCTCTAGCTTTTCCATTTGACGCGTGCGCATTAACGCTTCTTTTTTGGTTAGCTTAGCAAAAGTACCATCCGCTTGCTGCGCTTCGAGGTCACGCAAACGCTTAATGGATGCACGGATCGTTTTGTAGTTGGTCAGCATTCCACCCAGCCAGCGGTGGCTAACGTAAGGCATACCAGCGCGTTCGGCCTGCTCTTTCATCACTTTACCCGCAGCACGCTTTGTCCCCACGAACAAAACTTTATTCTTGTTCGACGCCAAGCGCTCAACCATAGCCAAAGCATCATTCAATGCCGGCACGGTGTGCTCTAAGTTGATGATATGAATTTTGTTTCGGGCGCCAAAAATGTAGCGGCCCATCTTGGGGTTCCAGTAGCGGGTCTGGTGACCGAAGTGCGCACCAGCCTGCAGTAACTCTCGCATTGTTACTTGCGTCATGATATCTCTCTCTGTATCGGGTTAAGCCTCCACAAGCCTCGTCACCAAACCGCTTTCACGGCACCCTGATAACGCTATCGACCTGTGTGCGTCGTTAAGTTAATCGCTACTCATCGGAATAGCGGCGCGCTTTATACCACGATTCCACCCCAAAGAGAAGCGGATCTAGAGTTTATTGCAGTGGCGTGATCGTGATCGACTACGGTACACTTACGAGCTTTCGCGCCGACATGAGCCCTAATTCAAAGCATGACCGTTTCCATTAAAACACCCGAAGAATTCGAGAAGATGCGCATAGCAGGCAAGCTCGCCGCCGACGTCTTAGAAATGATCACGCCTTACGTCAAGCCT
>Ga0209652_1001037_pt1 | contig 22882 bp, 13 predicted proteins | sample SaaInl74LU_5_DNA_FD_184641 | JGI IMG/M metagenome (GOLD analysis project Ga0209652, IMG submission 184641) | Marine microbial communities from expanding oxygen minimum zones in the Saanich Inlet - ESP_74LU_5_DNA (SPAdes) (version 2) | ecosystem: Environmental > Aquatic > Marine > Intertidal zone... | reverse complement strand
CAATAAGGGGGGCGTGGCGACGCTTGCTAATCTGCTTGGCACTTGCCAGGACTCTGAATCGCAACAGTTTGCGGCTTTGGCAATCGCGAACACTGCATCAACGAATTCACTCTGCAAAGAAATAGCCAAGCTCAATGACGTACTAGAGAGCCTAGTAGCTTACGTTGGCAACGAAGCCGGTGATCCTGTAGGACGACAATATTGTGCTATGGCGCTTGGTAATCTCTTGGCTGACCCCGAAAATCACAATTCAATCGTTGAGATGAGTTGCATTTCGGCGCTCATCACAATGCTTCAGAATTGCAGCGATGGGAGAGAACTCGAGGCCGGGACCTACGCAGCCTTTGCAATCTCAAACATTGCGACTGATTGTTCCTATCATGAACGAATTGTGGATGAAGGAGCAATTGAGCTGTTGATTGCTTTGGCGTGCTGCGATGACGAAGAAGCTCGGCGTCATGCTTTGATCTCGGTACGGGGACTGTGTGGGACAAAAAGCAATAGGCAAAAAATGCTGCAAAAGGGCATACTCGATCCTCTTATTCTGCTTTCGAGGTCATACGATAAGAACATTGTCAAAGAGGTATCAATCATTCTAAATTGCCTTTCGTCGGAAGATGAGAACAAAGAGGAAATTTCCTACCGAGCCATGTCAACTTTAATCAGCCTTCTCATGTCTGGAGATGAATACGTGGAGCGCCATTCTTGTTGTGCGATTGCGAATCTGTTGGAGATTCAGGATATCCATTTGCGATTTATTGAAGAGCGTGGTTTGCCACCACTTGTCTCCTTGTGCTCTTCTGTGGATAAGGGTTGTCGAGAAGAAGCCATGAGGGCCCTCGCCAACTTGTCCTTCAATCTTGAAATGGGTGAGGCTTTGGTGAAAGAGAATGCTCTAGAACCATTGGTGAAGGCTGTCGACAATGATCAATGCCGGTTTGCAGCGCTGACGATCGCAAACATTGCAACACATTCTCCGACGATTATCCAGATAGTCCAAGCAGGGGCGATTCGTCCACTCGTCTCCTCAATTTCAACGTCTGACAACCATGTAGAGTCGAGGCGTTTTGGTGCTCTTGCTTTGACAAATATCACCACTTGTGAAGCTTTCCATTCTATTGTGATCGAAGCTGGTGCTCCAGAGGCAATGTTTGTATTATCGAACTCATCTGATATGGAGTCGAAGCAGAATGTTGCCAAGACGTTGGCCAACTTGAGTTGCAACGTGGCAAATCACGAGCTGATCGTAGATCAGGGCGGGTTTCAGCCCCTCATCGCTCTTGCAAATGATCCAAGACAAGACATTCACAGGCATGCTGTGGCAGCTATGTGGGGGTTCAGTGCAGCTAGTAGCAAGTTGAGAAGAAACATAGTTGACGAAGGTGGACTTGGACCGTTGTGTCGCCTACTTCCATCGTCAGTGAAGGACCATCAACTATTGCACGATATCATTGCGTGCCTGTGTAACCTATCTCAAGAGAACGAAATTAAGTTTGAGATGACGAGAAGCGGTGCCGTCTCCACGCTTTTATCTTGCATGGAAAGCGATAATCCAACTATTGCCTACTATGCATGCGAATGCTTGGCAAATTTATCCGAAATGGTAGAAAATCAAGGCTATCTGGCAAGAAGCGGAGTTATCACACCGTGTGCTCGCGTAATGCGCTCTCGGGACAACATGATTCAGCGAGAGAGTGGGCGATTGTCAGCCAATATAAGCGGTAGCAGCGATCCGCTGGCTGCAAACATCATCGTCAACGATGGAGTTCATTTATTACTGATGTCCTTGCTATTGTCGAAAGACTCTGCTTGCCAGAAGATTGGCTCTATTGGCATTGGAAATTTATGCACAAATGACTGCCATCGAGAAGCATTGATGAAAGCCGGCGTTCTAGAGCCGCTAATCTCTTTGACACGCTCTGAAAAGACCAACATTGACACTAGAAGGTTTTCAATGCTTGCGATTGCCAACCTCGCCGCTTCATTTGCTTCCCACGATGGCTTTGTAGCACAAGGAACTATGCCCATGCTGGTATCTTTTTCAAACTCAGACGATGTCTATCTGAAAGATTATGCTGCCTTCGCTTTGGCTGAGTTGTCACAAAACTCCAAGATGTCAGAAATACTTGCGGATGAGGGTGCACTTGAGCCGGTACTCGCCCTTCTCAATAGTAAATCTTGTCGCAAATGTGTTGAACAGCAACTACTACCTGCTGTCACGACTCTTTCGTTTCTAGATCGCAATAAAGTGAAGATATGTGCAAGCGAGTCGTTGAGGGTCATTCTTGGTTTCATGGGTAATTGCAATAGTACTGTTGATGAATTGCGGCTTGCGTGTTGTACAATTGCAAACTTAGTTGAGTTAGAGTGCAATATGGAATTAGCAGTTTCCTCGGGGTGCATCCCATTATTGATCGGTGCTCTTGAATCTAATGTTGAGGAAGTTCAGAGTGAATCGGCGCGTGCGCTGGGAAATCTTGCTGGCAATATTGACTTTTGTGATCTCCTTCTTGAGCACGGCGTGGCGCAGCTCCTTGTGACTTGTTATCGCGGCATTAGTATTGAATCACGACGAATGGCGGCGATGGCTCTGAGTAACTTGTCGTCGAACATGAAAGCACATCCTGAACTACTGGAATTGGACGTGTTGGGTTTGGCTACGTCCGAGTGCCTAACAGCTCTTGATCTCAAACAATCCTCCGACCACGAAACTTTGCGATTCTGTATACTGATCATTGCGAACTTGACTGGAGGCAACCGCAGCCAGCCTTTGACGGAGAATTTGTTTGGTAAGAGTATGAATACGTCCCAACTTGTGTTTCACTAAAAATCTTGTTCTCACAGTGTTGCTTATTGCACTTTAGATATCTTGATGAACTTTACGCGACACCGTGATGTCAAGTGCCGAGAAAACTCAGTCCTTGCGTTAGGGAATCTATGCACAAACCCAGTTCACGTCAAAAGGCTAGTTGATGTCAAGTGTGCGGATGCACTGGTTGCATATTCATTCCCTACAACAGCAGAGGAATCAGTGAATGCCCAGTTTCAGGCCATTGCAGGGCTTCATGGGCTTTCAAAGCATGCTGAGCTCCGCGCTCCATTGCTGCGAGAAGGAGGTCTTGAACCTCTAATCCTGGGTTTACGCAGTGGTAATGACGGATCTCACATTGAAATACAACGAGAGAGTGCTGCAGCCCTGAAGAATATGGCTATGGAAAAAGAAACTAGAAGTTTGATGGCAAAATCTGGAGCGCTGCCTACTTTGAAAGAACTGCTGAAGAGCAAAGATTCTATTTGCCGAAATCACGCATCGTCTGCGCTGGCAAACCTTGCTGAATCAAGCGGCGATGGTATTCACGAGTTGTTGCTCGACGACGGTTGTCTCGACATAATGTGCAAACATGCCAACGACAAAGATTGTCATGTTGATACGAAGCGTGCGATTAGTCGCTGCCTTGCTCTTTTTGCCAGTAATACTTCAAAAGTTCATGAGCATCTCCTAACCGATGATGTATTGAGTTCACTGGAGGTCCTCATTGCTGCCACTGATGATAGGAATTGTGAACGCTGTGGAATGTTGGCAGTCGCCAACTTGGCAACAGACGGATCGAACCATCAAGTAATTTTTAGTACGATTAGGTTGGAAACGATCCTCAAGCTCGCCCAATCGGATGATGTTGAGACCTTGAGAAGCTTGTCATTTGCTCTGCACTCCTTTTCTACATGCGAACAAAACCACGCCATTCTAGTAGAGGCAAATGCTGCTGATTCACTTGTGACCTTGCTTAGGTGTGATGATTATGACACATCTTTTCAAGCTTGCTTGGCCACGAAGTACTTATGCACAAGTGAGAACTGGCGAAACATAATTGCTGAGTCCAATGGGTTGGAAGCCTTATTATCACTTGCCTCTGGGAACGATCTCGAATTGAAACGGGAACTTACCGGTGCGCTGCGGAACATGACGCTTTCTGACGATAATAAAAGGAGAATGATGGCCAAAGATGGAATGAAGGTGATTGCCAAGCTCTGCCGAGATTCTGATTCCATCGTGTCTCACCAAGCGTGTGGGGTATTGGCCAATATTGCGGAAAGGAAAGAGAACAAAGTTGTTATGTTGAAGCAAGGAATAATTCTTCATCTCCAATTTGCTGTGCTCACGAAATGCATTCCAGTTCTCCGCGAGTCGATGAGAGCTATCGCGAATCTATCGTCGGCAAGTGAAAACGCTCTGGACATTTTAGCGTCGAGTGCTTTGACTCTCATCATAGATTCGCTTCGTTGCGATGATGTGTTGTGTAGCAGATATGCTGCAATGGCCGTGTCCAACCTCTCATCGTTAACAGTAGATAGTTGCCAACAGATAGTCCATGAGGATGGAATCACTCCGCTCGTGTCACTTGTAAAGCAGCAAACCGCCGACAGTCTAACGCAGCAATATGCAATGATATGTTTGGCCAACCTCTCATCATATGGATTGATACCTAGTGGTTGTACACAGGCATCGATTGATCACATCAAATCTATGGATCTTGACCTTCGCGCAAGTGCACTACTGTTTGTAGCAAACTTGGCATCAAATGTCAAGTCTCGAGCTGCTCTAGAAGATGAATCGTCCATCACTGAAGATTTGTTAGCTTGCCTCGAATGCAAGAGCAGACTGGTTCAAGTGCATGCGTTGGATGCACTCCGAGGTCTATCTACAAGCGCCTCTGTCCGCGATAAGATTATATCTTGTGGAGGATTCGAGAGTCTGATTGCGTTCGTACATTCTGATGATGCAGAATTGAAACAGAAGGTACTCCTCACTCTCTGCAATTTATCGCTGAGTGGAACAATGAGTGACCGGGCAAATACTATTCTGCAAAAAGTAGATATACAACTTCTGGTAGGATTCCTCTGCAATGAAACTCTGAAATCTCATAGAATGTTCGGCGCCATGGCAATTGGGAACATCGCAAGCGACCTGGCCTTCCATTCTCATATTCTGAAAAGTGGAGCTTTAGAAAATCTGATTGGACTCTCCGAGATTGGACTCTCCGAGGTGGATAGCAGTGACATTGAATCTCAACGGTGCATGGCATTTGCTATTTGTAACTTGGCCGTGCAATCCAGGAACCGGTCCTCAATCGTTAGTAGTGGGGGGCTTTTGTCAATTATGTACCTATGCCACACAACAGATTCAAACGACACATTAGTTGGTCTATCAACTCTTCGAGTGCTCGCTACGTCAGATGATTTGAGGCGTCCAATATTTGAAGAGGGCGTCCTTCATGTTCTCTTACTGGCGCTGAACAACGGTTGTATTGCCTGCAAGCGAGAAGTCTCATCAATGTTGGCACTGTTGAGTCTCAACCACGAAAATAAGTTTGACCTCGCGCGTTCAGATGAAATGAAGGAGTTCATGTGTTTGTTGAAAGTTGATGATGCTCATTGTATCAGTCTACTGTGCCGCTGCATCGGATCCATTTGCGAAGTCAATGAGCTTCACCCACATGTTTTGAGTTTCTTTCCCCGGGATGATCTTCCTCGTCTTACTGCCGATACAGTGGATCCAAAGGTGGTCAAGGAAGTGGCACGGTGTTATGCAAATCTGTCCAGCAATTTTGATCATCACACCTCGATTGTGACACCAGTCATGATCAAGAATCTGATCGCTCTCTGCAGTCATTACGATTCGGACGTGCGCCGCCTTTCGTCCTTGACAATTGCCAACCTGGTCGCCAATGAAATGAACACGGCACTCAAAGGCAAAGATATGATATGCACTCTCAACAATATCATTGACAACCACAAAGCTATTGATAACAGCGGTCATAACCTTGAGAGCAAGTGCTATGCTTGCATGGCAATTGGTTCTTTGGTGTCTACAGACCAGACTGTTGGGACACAAGTTGTTAGTATGGGAATAATGCCTCCGCTATTGCAGCTTCTGTCAGTCGAGGACGAACAATTGAATCTCTGCGCGGTATATCTCGTTGACAAATTATCTCTTCACGAGGACACACACCCCGGGCTGCACGTTCATCGTACTATATCACATCTCATTAATCACAATGCAACAGAGCTGCCGCATGTTAAAACTTATTCCATCGGAGCCATCAGGAGACTTTGCGAAAACACGTGCACTGATATTGAACATCTAATGGTGAAAGAAACAACACAATTCTTGGCCGCATCGTGTGATTTTGACAACATTGAGCGTTGTCGTCAACTTGTTTCTGGTATTTGTCATCTTGCGCTACGTAATGTGGCAAGATCGGAAATCTTGCAGAACAAAATGATGATGGGTTCACTAATCGATCTAACCAAGCTGGCAGATGTAGAAGTATGTCGATTCGCTCTGGGGTCCATCGCCAATATTGCTGAAGATAGTGGATTTTGTCGTGCTGCATCTCTGGGTCAACTTAGTGTTACGTCATTGCTTCATGTATTAGATAGTGAAAACACATCGATTGTTAGAGAGGCGAGCAGGGTGATTGCAAATCTTTTGTCGTCAGCAGAGTTTCAAGCAGCAATTTTGAAAGAAGGGGGGCTTTCATCAATCATTCGTATTAGCTTGTTTCATGATTACGAGTGCGTGTGCAATGCGGCGTTATCGCTTCGGAAACTAGCTGCACATAAAGCCTCTCATGGCATTTTGTTTTCTCAAGACGGCGTCGGAGCCATCATGCATTTAGCAGGTCGTAACGACCTACAGGTTCAGCTTCAAAGTGCCGCAGCGCTAAGGGATATCTCATCAAACGGCGACTTCCAGCTTGCCATCAAAGATTGTGGCGTTATCGGGATTGCAATTGAATTGGCATGTCAGCCCGAAATTGAGTTGAAAATTTTGGCCATGGGTATTTTGCGTCACCTCTCTGTAGCTATGAACTTGAAGAAAGAGTTGTTGAGCAGTGCGATAATGGATGTCTTGTCAGAATGTGTCGAGTCTAGTAATAGTGAAGCATTATTGTTTGAATGCGCATCATTCATAGCAAACCTAGCGGAACATGCACAAAACAAAGTTGCTTTGGTTCAACAAATGGGAATTCTCCATCTTCTCATCTCGATCTCAAAACATGACAGTGTAAAAGTGAAACAGAATTCGGCTCGTGCATTTGCGTTGATATCAAGTGCGCCTAGCAATCACGATAACTTTGTTGGATCTGTACTGGATGCCTTGATTGGTCTCCTTCAATGCCAGGAGGAAGAAACGTGCAAAAATACTGCTGCCGCGATAGTGAATATTGCTACAAGCAATGAGATCAGTGCACGCATCGGAAATCTCGGAGGAATCTATCCTCTGGTATTGCTGTTGAAATCGTCAGATAGTAGTTGTCAGAGAAATGCATGCCACGCATTGTCCCGTCTGGCAACAGTCGAAGAGAACAAGCTTTCTTTGTTCTTGCATCATGGAATAGACCATTTGATTCCGTTATGTGCTTCGGAACACGATGGCGTGTCAGTATTGGCAGCGATGGTGTTTTGCAATTTGTCTACTTGCGCAAGTCACGAACATGAATTTGTTCGAGAGGACTTAATTCGGGTGCTCGGCCATATTGCTTCTGGTCATTGCCCAGCCTCCAGTAATTATGCGATCATGTCCCTCTGCAATTTGGCGTCCATGTGTCGCGTTAGAGATCATGTGGCTGGGGAAGTCGGCCTAACTGGATTATTTGGTTTGATGAAAGAAGAAGCCAATGTAGAGTGCAGAGTCTACACCACCATGTTGGTTTGTAATTTGTCCTCAGTCGAAAAGCATAGATCTGCAATTTTGACTGGTGGTGGGCTACGTTGCCTTGAAATTGTGGCTGCTAGCGTAGATGACATTAATCTCCACCGAGCGATTTTGTTGACACTCTACAACATTTCGGCTTGTGATGAAAGTCATGCCATGATTGCACAAAGCAGTCTGATGCAATTTGTTGGGGTAGCTTGCCAAAGTCGTGACTTGCTTTGTCAAAGATGCGCACTTATGATACTGTCAAACATTGCATCCAGCGACGAAACAAGGGATGTAGCTACCAGAGGTGGTGGATTGCAGGCCGCTATTATTGCTCTCAAGGGATACGATACGCCTTTGAAACGATTTGGTCTTGTGTGCCTTGCAAATATGAGCAACGATACACAGACTCAATCTCAAATTGTTGTGCACGGGGGACTTCGTTCAATCATTACTCTATCGCGCGAGGGCGATATGGAGACTCGTGAATGCGCACTCTTGTGTCTCTCTAATTTGTGTGCAAATGAAACCATTTATTCATCACTGGTTGACCAAGAAGTTTTGAATGTACTTGAGCGTGCTTGCAAAGAAGACAATCAAAGAATTACTGCCCTCTTTGCACTCGCCAACCTTACTTCTAGTGATGAATTGATACATGACATTGGTGCTGATGAAGGAATGGTTGTGTCTTTGGTTGAGCTTGCAAAATCAAGCGACGCACATGAACAATGCTTGGCCATATCGGCGCTGCGGAGGCTAGCATCTATCGCAAAGAACAGAGAGATGCTGTTTCATCAAGGTATTCTTTTAACTCTGACAAAATTGTTCAACTCGAAACATGAAGATGTTCGGCGAGAAATCGCATCATGCCTTTGCGCTTTATCTCTGGGCTTGCATCACCGCTTTAACATGGCTCAAATTGCAACTTCAATGCTGATGGAGTCTGTCAAGAGCAATGACTCAGCAACTGTTAGATGCAGTCTTGGTGCAATAGCAAATGTTGCGGAGGACAGCAGCACCCATCCTATTCTCATTAGTGCTAATGTGATGGAAACTATTCTCTACAGACTGAATCATGCAGAGACGGCTATTAAACGGGAAGCTATCCGTGCTGTTTCCAACTTGCTGTCTTCCACAGAACTACACGCAAACTTTCTTCGGTACGACGGGTTAGAAAGTCTCATTGAACTTCAAACCGTCGCTTGTGAAGATTGTGACTGTCTAGCAGCGCTATCATTTAGCAAGCTGAGTTTCTCGATAAGTTCTTTAAGCGATGACGGGCTGAAATATGTCTTGACACTAATCAAGTCAAGAGAGAAAATCACTAGAAAATATGCTGCAACTGCACTGAGAAATCTGAGCGCAAGTAGCGAAGAGAAGGATGCGTTCTTCAAGCTTGGTATTCCCGGATTGATGACAGAAGTGCTCAGCGACAAGGAAAAAGACCTCGATGTATTAGCTGCTGCAACATTAAGTTCATTATCATGCAGCAACCGCATAACAGACAGATTTTTAGACAGCGGCATTTTGCATACCGTCATCCGAAGCATCTCAAGTGCAACTGTTGAACTTAAATCTCAAATTGCTGCCATCTTTGCGAATTTGAGTGAACATTTGGAGTGCCGGCCTATCATGATTTCACATGCAGTTGTAAAGGCGATTGATGCTCTTTCGGCAGTCGATCACGGAGATTCCTTGCTGGACTGTGCCCGCGCTCTGGCCAACTTGAGTTCTGATGAGAAGGCGCAGCATGCAATCTATCGACAAGGTGGCTTCAAAACTCTGGACACCCTCAGCCATTCAGATTGTGAGACTTGCAAAAGATATGTTGCAATTGCATTGCAATTCATGGCCTCAAGCGTGGAAGTCCAGCGAAGCTTGTTTGCAGATGATGCATTATCGCTTTACCTTGATGTTTCGGCTAGCGCTTCGTTGGACTATCAAAGGACAGCTGCTTCTTCGTTTTCGTCAATGTCGCAAACTGAGGAAGGTCGGTTAATGATGAAAAAAGATGGAATCAATGCAGTTTTACGTCTTTGCAGTCACGCAGACCTACATGTTCGGAGAAATGCTGTCTGTGCTGTCGCAAATTTAGCAGCGTCGCCAGAAACTCGACAATATATTGCAATGGAAGGAGGAGTGGAAGTTATTCGGTTTGCGTCAGCAGTAAACAGCGACGTAGATTTTCTTCGAGATGCTACACGGGCAATGTCAAGTCTTGCCGTCGATACAGCCATCAGAGAGGTAATGGTCTCACAAGAGATACCGAAGTCTTTGTCAAAGCTAGCAAAAAGTGCGGACAGCGAAACACAGCGGTTTGCCTCACTTGCGCTTTGCAACCTGTGCGTCGGAACACAGACACAGAAAGAGTCTATAGTGAAACAGGGTGTGCTTCGTGTGCTTCTATTTATACTGAGATATCCAGACTTGGAAGTTGAACGTCGAGCATCTCTTGCGATAGCCGCTCTATCGATTGGATCAAATCAGAATAGGTTGCAAATTGTTGGCTGTGGATTTGTTCGATCGTTACTGGAGGCGACTTCCTATCCTGATCTCAAATTGCGGCAGTTTGCTTTGTTGGCTCTGAACGGCTTGGTATTGAGTACAGAACCAACAACGAAGCAACATATTGTAGCAGAAAATGGATTATCTTCGTTGCTATCGGTATTGAAGTCTTGTAAAGATGATGAGAGTACTCACGCTTGCATCTATCTGTTAGGATCTCTAGCTGAAGACATCGAAATTTTGAAAGCAATTGTTGACATTTCCATTCTTCCTTTTGTTGTCAAAAAGTTAGGTGCTGCTGGATCGATCGAAACTAAGCGCTCAGCAGCTTACTTTTTAGCACTTTTGTCTGAATATCAAGAATGCCTAGGAAGGTTACAGGAAGCTAATGCATTGGAGTCAGCAGTGGCTCTGATATCCCTCGTCGACGAAGAGTGTCAATACTACGGAGCTTTCACACTTGCTCTCCTTGCCAAGAATAAGTCGTTCCAAGTGCCCTTGGCAAAGATGGGCGGTGTTCGACCTTTAGTTTCAATAATGGCCAGCAAGCACTCTGATGCAAGACATTGGGCCGCGCTTGCACTTTTGAAGCTGGCTGATAATTTTAACAATCACATCACAATTGCTGAAAACGGCGGAATCACAGCTTTGCTAAACATGCAAGACAAAAAAGAGGGAGGCGTGACTGTGGCGAACCTGGCGAAGAGAGCATTTGACGATGTCAAACAGAAGTGGAGGAAGTCATAGTAGCTTGTCATGATAATATTGTAGTGAGGGAAAGTGTCTTTCTCTATAGTATGTATGTCTAATTAAGGTTGCGGTCTTCAACCCATATATACATCAAGTAGATATCGTACTATCGACGTAGTTGCTGGGCGGCTGAAGTTTGACGTATACATCATCAGTAGATAAGTATTTATCTTGTTTACTCCACAAGATCGCGTTCCTCAATCCATATCAAGTGGTAACCAAAGTTAGTTCTAATTGGCCCAATGACTTGTCCGACTTTGGATTCCTTGTCAAAGATAACTTTATCAAATGCAGGCACCATCATTCCCGGAGTAAACTTGCCCAAGCTCCCACCCGATGCCTTGCCACTAGGGCATTTCGAGTATCTTTGAGCTGCGCCCTTGAATTTGGTGAAATCATTAATTTCCTTCTTTATTGCGGTGAGTTTTGCTTTGGCATCTTCCGTATCATCTACCAGGATATGAGATGCTACTGCTGACGATTTAGGCCCTCCCAATAGATTTCTAAGGAGCATGATTATGGAGATGATCATGATGACAACAGAAGCCGGAGAGAAAGGCAGGGTTGTATCGCCGATCTGAATATCTCTGAGATAAAATGGTTTGGCTTCTTGCCGTGCTGCAAGTGTGTCGAATGACGAAGATGAAGCAACGCTGCTGGTGGAGGCGAGCATTGCGCCAACGAAGAAGAGATGATTGCAGATCTTGATCATGGTTGTCGAGGATTAATACCGTCAGTTAATAGAAATAGTAGTATGAGAGGTCGCTTGTACAGGTCGAGTTTGCCATGGTTGTGGCCTGTGTGGCGTGGGTGAGGCGTGGGCAAATAAAGTGATACCCCTAGTGATACCCTGTCAATCTAGTAAGAAACGGTATGGTACCCCTCACATAACAACTAGTGGTAAATCGAAGCAGATACCTAGATAAATATAAACTTCTGATCTAATTGTAGTGATAGTATACCCAAACGATTTTGGATCTCGCTCTGTCCAAATCCAAATTCCAGCCAAATAAACCAATCAAGTGTATTGTAGCTGAAGTATTGGTAGTTCAAATAAAAATGGAGGAAGACGATCGCAGCAACATCAACGAGGATTCCGGCAGTATGGACGACCGGGAGGAGGAGGAGGATGAAGAAGAATTCAATTCGGGTGGTGACGAGGAAGGTTCCGTCGAGGAGGACGACGCGGAGTCGGAAGAAGAAGGCGATGATGATGGAGATGATAGTGGCAGTGACTCTGACTCTGGTGAATCCGATTCCGACGACGACGAGGATGAAAGCAGTAGCGATGAAGATGATGATGATGATGACGACGTAGAAGGAGAAGGAGGCGATGAACCCAAAGATGGCCTATCCGCATACGAGCGCTTGCGACTACAACGCATAGCACGCAATGAAGCCCGCTTATCCTCTCTTGGTCTACAACAAATGTCGGATGAAATCAAAAAGTCCAAGGAAGAAAAGAAGCAGCAACGGAGACGCAATCGTCAGCCCGCTGTTGATGGGCCTCGACGACAGTTACCCGGGAGGTCAGCACGTGCGACATCCTTCTTTATCGCTGAACAAAGTGAAAAAATTGTCACGGCTACAGATAACACCCCTTCTTTACCAAAGCAGAAAAAAATCAAGAAGAATTTGGACGCATGTTGGACTTGCCAGGATGACACTGGAGAGTTGCACATGTGTGATTTTTGTCGCAAGCTGTATCATCCAACTTGTGACAGTAATTTGAACAACGAAGATGCTGCCCCCGATGATGACTTCAAGTGTACTATATGCGAGAAGGAAGGGAAGAATAGACGTGTACCGTGCGGGCGGTGCGAGGGATGCAAACGAGAGTGGGACTGTGAAACTTGCGTCTATTGTAAAAGGAAGATGGCTGCGGATGAGGAAGCGTCGGTTAGGCAAAAGTGTATTTTTCGCAAGTGTAGAAATTGGGGCATGCGAGCCACTGTGACTATGGGTGAAGATGGGGACGGGGAAGATGGGGAGGATGATGATGAGGAGACTGATGATGGACACGATGCCGAGTGTAATGTATGCCATACGGGGGGGGATTTGATTTGTTGTGACGGATGCCCCTTTGTATTTCACAGTGATTGTCATAAACCAAAGATTATCACTCTGCCAGATGGAGAGTGGTTTTGCATGCATTGTAATAAGAAGCCCAAGGCCCCTAAGGAGAAGAAGTCGAAGTATCTGGGGCCTTTATTGGCAGATTTAGGGGATCGCGAGGTAACGTGTGTGGTACAATTTCCCAAACTCGAATGCCTAGTATGTGAGGGGATTGAGGTCACTGGTGCCAAAAAAGAGTTGGATTGGACCACATGTAAGATTTGTGATGACTCGTTCCACTTACAATGTCTGGATCCTCCCCTCGAAACACGACCGACTAGTTTTAGATGTCCAAGTTGCAAGGAGAGCAAGCGGAGGGGCGTCCCGAAGGAAAAGAAGGCCAAGCCATTGTTTGAAGGTGTTCATGATGATGACTGTTACATCTGTCGAAATGGTGGTAATTTGGTGTGTTGTGACTTCTGTGAGAAGGTTAGTACTAATCGCTTTGTTGTATTTTCTTTCATCCTGTTTTGAATGCATCTAAACTTCATTTGTCTGGTCCTTTTCTTTCCCGAAAGGCGTTCCACTGCGAATGCCATATACCACCACTACCCGGCATTCCCACTACCGCTACCTGGAAGTGTTGTGAATGTGCTGCCTTGGAATACAAACGAAAGTTTAGATGTGGAGAGTGCAGTGCTTGCAAGGTCAAGGAAGACTGTGGGAAATGCTACTCTTGCGGTGACAAGCCAAAATTTGGTGGGCGTGGTTTGCACAAACAGGGCTGTGAGAAAAGGAAGTGCCCCTACATGAGGTTCGCCCCACCAGCAAATGCCAATGAAAGCAAGTCGAAGCGCAAACATTTCCTCATTGATGGAGACGATTCACCGAAGAAGCACAAAAAGAAAAAGAAGCTTAAGAAAGTCAAAACGAGGGAGGAAAGGTTGATGGAAATCTCTGCACAAGTTAGTGACGACATCGGCGATGTTGATTACGACTCATTCATCAATCGAAAGAAAATCAAGGGTGATCCTGTGGGAAATATGATCTTAATTATCATGAAAAAAGCTTTCGGAATGGCCGACGACGCAAAAGTTCAAGAAGCTGCACTTGAGCACCTGCGTTTCATTGTCAAGACTGCCGAAAATGCGGAAAGGGCCATCAAACTGGGTGCTCTTAAAATGGTGTCAAAGACAATGAATGATCATCCTGAAAAGGGTGGTGTTCAAGCTGTGGCAAATGCTTTCTTGGCAGAATTAGTGTGGGTTCATCCTCCGTCTATTATCACCGTTTTGCGTAGTGGCTGTCTTCCACTTGTATTGAAGTCAATGGACTTCCACGACAAACATGTACAAGTCTGCACATCAGCTATTTCCGTGTTCCGTGCCATGTCCTATGACTTTTCCAACCATTGGATCTGCAACAATATCAATGCAACTACCTCTATCATTGAATCGATGAAGATTAATCAAACCAATAGTGAAGTTCTCAAAGAGGGCTGTCTATTTTTGCAGAACATCATTTGTAATCATGAAATTTCATCAGATACAATTGACTTGATTGTATCTAGCGGTACTATTCCAATTATTGTCGGCGCCATGTCGTCACCAATGGAAAGTGACTTGGTTGAATGTGCTTGCGCACTGCTGGGAAACCTCGCGATCGATGATGGCATCAGAGAAGAAATTGGAAAGAACAGCTCCTCCATTGCCATATTGTTGAGAATCCTTACTACTAATCCAGACGAGGATGTGTCAAAGTCCGCTCTGATTGCGTTGAAGCGTATCTCATCAGACAACGAGGACAATATCACAAAGATAGTCAAACAAGATGGTGTTAATGGTGTATTAGAGTTCCTCAAAGGCAAAAGCATTGACAAAGATTTGCTCGCAACTGGATTTGGATTGCTCTCTCACTTGATGAAGAACAAGAGTAGCAACACCTCCCAGCTACTCGATTTTGTCATTTCCGAGATGAGAAATCATCCTAATCAACCTCAACTTCAGGCAGGTTCGTGCTCGGTGATTCGAAACTTGTCTGTTGATGACGTTGAGCAAGCCAAGGTCGCAAATGCTTTGGTTGTAGCAGCCATGAATCGTCATCAAAACGATAGCCGGGTCCAGCTCAATTCCTGCCAAGCACTGCTCAATCTATACATCCAGTTTCCTTCGATAGTACAGCCATTGATGCAACAAGAACCATTGTTATTCGACTCTCAGTCGCCAAAACGAAAGCGACGCAAGGTTGAAAAAATAACCGCTGATGAGCAAGGCGTAGACAGTACAGCAGATAGATTACTCGAGAAGAATGCCCTGGGTACGAAAATCATTCCTGAAATCAAGCACGTGTTGCGTCCGTTGAAGAATGTGCTAAATAATGATGCGGTTGGTAATCAGATCAGGCTAATCATCATCACGGCCTTGAGAAATATTGACAACTACAAAATGCAAACTACTGCATGCGAGCATCTGCGTTACTTGGTCACAAGCATCAAAACTTGCTCTACAATCGTCAAGCTTGGAGGTCTCAAAATGATTCATATTTCTGTCAATCAGCATCCGCGGAAAACGGCATTCGTAGCCGAGGCTATCAATCTTCTGCTAGATCTGATTTCGGCCAACCCATCCGTCATTGCATCAATTGTGCAAGAGGGTCTACTCGACTTAGTTATCGAGTCGATGTATTCCAATGGGCACAATTCGAGAGTGCAGCGAGCGAGCTTGGGGATCTTTCGAGCCTTGTCGTACGATTTTACCAAGCACAGTGATATTCAAAATGTCAAAGGTGTCGAAGGAGTCATTGAGTCAATGAAAAGAAATCCGAAGAAATTTGATATCATGAAAGATGTCTGCCTTATTCTTCAAAATTTCCTCTCTAACGAAGAGAGAAGACAAGGAACAATTGAGTTGGTCACTTCTCTGAATGTGATACCAGTCGTAATCGATGGCATGTATGCAAACCAAGACATGGGATTTCTTGTCGCAGCATGCGGATTGCTCGCTAATTTGGCCTTGGACGAAGACGCGAAGATTGCAATCAGCGACTATGTGTTGTCCATAAGGACTTTATTAGCAATTTTGGAATTGAACAACATTGACGCTGACGTGTCAATGTCGACGCTTACTGCATTGAGACTGTTACTGGCTGACAACCAAGAAAATAGGTGCAAAATTGCTGAAGTTGGTGGAATAAAAACAGTCATTGACTTCCTCACAGCGCCCCGAGAAGTCATTGTGGCAGAAAGTGGTCTCGAATTATTGGCTGAAATGATCAAAAATAATGCAGATAATTCTGAGCAGCTGAAAGTGTGTGGTGGAATTCAGTTTGTCACTTCTCTGATGAAGGGCAAACCTCGTTCAGCTGCTGTTCAAGCGGTGGGGTGCAGGATATTGTGCGCTTTCACAAATCCATCCTACGGAGTGTCGGCACATCCTATTCAGGTTGAGGAAGCCGACGAGGCCCTGAAATTGGTGTTGTCAGTGATGAAGAGTCACAGGAACAATAATTCTGTTCAGCTCGCGAGCAGTCATGCTCTGCTGCATTTTTGTACACTCTTTCCAACCTTGATCAAGTCATTGGATTCATCAATCTTGTGCCAATCTGCGTTTAGGACTGGCATATTTTCTTACTAAGAAACTTTACGTTAGTGCATATTTAGAGACACAACAGTGTTTTCATTTCTTGCCCAAGATCTCTTCACCCGCTTTGATTCTGAATGCCTTGCTGTCGCCCTGTCTTCGTGTTACCTTCTTCGCTCTCCGATCTAACTCCATTACAGCATCATCAATGCTTACTCCTGCCTTGGTTGCCCTCACCATTGCAAAATAAAGCACATCTGCCAATTCTCCTGCAACATCTTGCTTACTCCCTGGTTCACTCAATTCCTGCGCCTCCTCAACCAGTTTGTCACGTAAGAGAGTCTCATCCTCAAATAGCCGTTTTGTGTACGATCCAGCAGGTGCATTGACCAAGCGTTGCTGCAATGTGCCTTCCAAATGACGTATACCACGTGGTTCTCCCCAGCAAGTGAGCGTGTTCAAGTGACAAAATGCTTTAATGTCATCCCCGTTCTGTGTGACGGTAAATCGCAATGCATCTCCATCACAGTCGACATCTATGCGGTGAAGGGTTTGGTAGTGGCCAGAGGTATCCCCCTTACGCCATAGGCCATTGCGCGAGCGAGAATAGTATACACCTCTTCCACATTGCAAAGCAGCAACGATAGATTCCTATATTATGCGTAGAAGAGATTAAAAGAGGATGAAATCGATTCATAACATCAGCAAATCGGAAAAAGAAGATCAGGGAGAAGCATAACGCAAAAACGAATGATATAAACGGACCTTGGAAGAATACACCAAACCCAATGCCTCATTGCTCCTCGTACAAACAACGGTAGTATATAGTCCATCGTTACGGTCTGTTTTCATGCAAGCTGCAAATGCCAAGCCCAATTGTTCTGCGGTGGGGTCCACAAGTGCAATAGAACCTTTGTCTTCGCCCATTGCTTTAGAAACGCTGGACACTAACTCGTTCAGCTTAGTAGATTGCACAGTATCGTTGGATATTTCTACCGCAAGCTTGGTTTTGTGCTCCCAAGTTGCTATTTTCTGCAACAAGTCACTACAGCTACCATCACTCATTTTGACACATATCGTTCCTACCTGTGATGATACATCAGTCACTTGTTGTACGAACTCTTGATCAGGAGGAAGCTGATAATCGAGGACAATGCGTTCTCGAGGGAGACGACTGACTTCAATCGCTTCCAAGGCTCGTGTCAGCCCCTCTTCACCTTGAACCTGCACCACAATGTACTGACAACCAGCATCCAAGAAGCAGCACGCCAAACAACCATCACTTTCCACCATATCTGTAGCTGACAGCACTATCTCTACATCAACAATAGAAACATCTAGGTCCAGCTGCAAAGACAAGAAATCAGAGGCAAGTTGCACACCTTGTTTCATGTACTTTTTTCGCGTTTGCTTGTTTTCTTTGGTGTCCTCTGGAACTTGAGATTGTTGTATGCATTTGGAGACGATTTGTTGATAGCTCTTGTCATCGGCCTGCGGATGGATGCGTGCTCGACCCACCGCCGAGAGGGACAGTGCGTCGGGAGACGAGGTGGGAGACTTTAGGAACGTCGGGTAAGGGAGGCACACCATGGTTGTAGTCTTCCACTTGGTAGTTGTTGGTGTGAGGTGAGGGGTGCGTGAGGAAGGAAAGAATGAGGAGAGGCGGGAGGCGGGCGCCCGTTTTGAGCTCATAATCCAATGTCTTCAAGATCTTTCGATCAACTCTTGAGAACCGCGATGATGAATTTTCACCCATCCCACACGGACACCAACATCAAGCGGTCCAGCTGCGTAGATTCCATTCCATAAAAGTATCTAGTTTGCCTGGCAGCCATCACTTCATAATACGCAATCATGAAGTCTTACGCTCTCTCTGTTATCCTTGTTGCTATCGCCTCATCGTCCACCAGCGATGTTGCAGCATTCTCTCCGACATCCATCAACTCTCGGCTACAGTCTTCATCTTCTACATCACGCGCTGGATCGAACCAACAACTATATGCCAAGAAGAAGATCTTCATCGATGGAGAAGCCGGCACTACAGGATTGCAAGTTCGCGATCGTCTTGCCAAGCGTGACGATTTGGAAATCATTTCTATCGCAGATGAACTTCGTAAGGATGTGAATGAGAGGAAGAGGTTGATCAATGAGGCAGATTGTGTTATCCTTTGTTTGCCAGATGATGCATCCAAGGAGGCAGCGTCTATGGTGGAAAACGACAACACTGTCGTCATTGATGCATCTACTGCTTTTCGTGTCGATGACGATTGGACATATGGGTTCCCAGAGCTTTCCTCATCTCAAAAAGATGCAGTCAAATCTAGCAAACGCATTTCCAATCCTGGATGCTACCCCACTGGCTTCATTGCTCTAGTGAAGCCTCTTGTCGACGCAGGAATCATTCCAGCGGATGCTCCCCTTACCGTAAACGCCGTATCGGGCTATTCTGGAGGCGGAAATGCTCTTATTGGTATCTACGAGAGCGATGATCACGAACCGTGGGGAGCGTATGGATACTCAATGAATCATAAACATCTCCCAGGTAAGTAGTGCCGTGCCAGCCACAATTAAGAAAAGCTCATGTGCTTGCTTTTTTGCAGTGAAATGGCAAAAAGTCTTCTTACAATTATCTTGTTATTGCAAAAAGAAATGGCAAAATACACTGGCCTCAAATACCAACCAATCTTCCAGCCTGCCGTAGCGTCATTCGCTCAGGGAATGGTTGTGTCGGTCCCTCTTCATTATTCTATCTTAAAGGAAGGTGCCACTGGCAAAGACGTCCATGACGCTCTCTCAAAACACTACGATGGATCGACGTTTGTCAGTGTTCTACCATTGGGAGAAAGTGGCGCAAAGGAGGCAGGACTCTTGGAACGTGGTGCCTTTTTGCGTCCAGATACTCTTGCTAATACCAACAATCTTGAGTTGTTTGTGTTTGATAATGATGATGAAGGAAGGATGGTGTTATGTGCAAGGCTTGATAACCTCGGCAAGGGAGCCAGCGGAGCAGCTGTTCAAAATCTGAATTTGTCGCTAGGATTGGACGAAGCTGAAGGGTTGTAAGAGCCAATTAGAATATCAGTTTGTAACAATTATATTAAAAGCAAAACTCAGCAGTGCACAACCATCTAAGTTCAATGACTAATCTGCAACACTGCACTGCCACAATTAACGATGACGATGCTTCATTACGAGAATCAGCAACAAAACCATAATAGTACAAAGAAGGCAAATGATACACTTCATTGGCCTCGCACTCTTTTGACTTTTCTCTGCCTTCTCTAGCTGTTGAATTCCGGTAGCGGTGTGCTCGACAACAGCTTCCATATTATAGTCTATACGGTCGAGTATAGTGCCCTGATCGATCACCAACACGGCCAACTCCTTGAAGATAGCACCAAGTTCTTCGATGTTCTTGGCAATGGATGAGATTTCCTTATCTCGCGATTGAATTTCCGCAGTGAGATCATCAACCACCGATACTTGTTGCGCACCCCCGAAACTGTAATCGTTGTTTTGAAGAGTACCGTCATCCTCAAGATTGATACCAAACATTGCCTCGCTTTCGACGAGCCCCCCTGACTTTTGAGCTTTCACATCAGCCAGATATTTTCGTTGTTTCTGTCTAAAATCTGAGGATAACTCCTGCAATTGCATCGCAAGGCTACGTTGTACATTCGCACCAACAGTAGACTCTTCTCCCCCCGCCATGCGAGTTGATGCCCCGACTTTCTTCAGGCTCCGTTCAGCCTTTCTGAATAATGTTGTGATATCTGTAGTTTTGCGTTCTATTTGTCGCTCCATGGTATCCAAGTCTCGTCCAAATACCGTCCCGATACGCGATGCGTGCATTGATTGCAATTCGGACATGAGGCGGTGTATGTCGGAAATCGCCGCGTTAACTGCATCGACGTCGTTTACCCAGTCGGGTGGAAGAGTTGATGACGATGGCGCATACAAACTGCTGTTACCATCTTCCATAGCTATATCATCGTAATCATGATGTTTCTTGGATATTCCTGCATTCGTTTGTGGTTGTGTTCGTATCATGTGAGTAAAACAACAAAAATGACCGTAGTAGCCCACATAATGGTTAAATCCTACTAAAAACTGAGGCGAGAACTAATACTCACCGAATGGCTTTATTTTCGATGGGCTTGACGGTCCAGATGATTTCCGCCGTCGATTCGTCGCCGTGCGGCGTTCAATGAACGCAGAGGTTAGGTCTCTCGATGCCATGGTTTTTTTGCTTCGGATTTTGGGAAGATTTCGTTGTTTGGCGGCGAAGAGTGAAGAAAGAGAAAAGAGTCAGAGTACCCTAAGTAGGGAGTAGAATGAGCTACTTAGCGCTTACAGTTCTTCTTTCATGGTGTCTCTCCTTCATTCTGAGCAAGATGGCTGGAATGGTTATGCTTACGGATGCAGGAAGTGTAGTAGAGTAAAATTGCCCTGTTGGACCGCTCGTGGGCCTACCCAAGAATAATACCCGGGGGGTACAAGAATAGGCTGGGATCGAAGGGGTACAAGACGAATGCAAACTATCACTCTCCTAAATAACTACAAGGGGGTTAAATATCTGACACTCTAGGCTGAGATTTAAGGGGGATCACCTCCAAAAATCAAAATTCCTTTTCAGCCGGGCGCACCGCAACCATGACAACATCATGATTTCATGACGTGAAGCAAGATAACCGTCTTCTTGTTGCCATCACTGCTGCCACCCATTAAATATCTTCGTATGCTCCAGAGAGGGTCGCTCGTTGCAAGTTATCAATAATAAAATATGGCTGGCAAAAGAGGAGACAAAAGAAAGCAGCCCACTAAGACATCTGCATCAGAAGGCAAACGATCATCGCCTAGAAAATCACCCCGTAAATTCAAAGCAGACGATATCTCCGATCTTTCTGACGACGAGCATTTGCAGAATGAAGCTGTCGTTGATAGAAATAAAAAGCAAAAGAAATCAACAAAACGCATCCTTTCCGGCAAAAATGCTCCTTCTATCCAAAATGATCATGTCGAATTTCCACTATCAAATCTAACCTCGCATCTAACGTGCGAACTATGCGGTGGCTACTATCGCGATTGCCACACTATTGTGGACTGCCTACATAGCTTTTGCCGCAGCTGTCTAACATTATTCTTTGAAAAGAAGGGACTTGTCGGAAAAAACAAGAACGTTACTCCCCGATTAAGTTGTCCAACATGTGATATTGAAGTTGGACCTCATCCATTCCGTAGGCATACGAGTATCTCAACAGTACAAATAATACCCGACCGAACATTGCAAGAGGTGGTAGATAAAATGTTTCCGAGGTTTAAAGTCCAAGAGGTTGAGGATGAGAAGAAGTTTTATGCAGAGAGGAATATCAAATTGAAGGCTGAATATCAACTGATGGAAAACAATATTGCAAGTGATAGAAATGCGCAGGAGTCAATGAAATCTCCCCTTGCTGGAGGTGTCACTATGGCAGCATCATCAACCGCAATGGCAACTGCGGCTGCAGCATTCATGAGTGACAACATAATCGAATTGAGACTGCAACCAGACATCAAGTCGTCCAAGTCAACCAAACGCTTGCCTGCATTACATAATCATCAGTTACGCACATCAGGCAAACTGAAGATTATCAGTCTAAAGAAGTATATCTTGCAACGGATGGACTCTGGGGGTAAACAAAAGGAGTCAAAGGCTGATAGCAAGAACAAAATTGGGCTGCAGTCGTTAGAAATTTTATGTAATGGACATCCCATGGGCAACGAATTGAATTTGACATTCATTTACAGGACAATGTGGCTATTTACGACGCCAGATGAGATTTTGACGTTGACGTATCGACAGGAGAGCGAGTGAATTGCAATGGTGTACCTCAAAGCACAATGACCATGAGGTGGAGGAGCTATAATGGGCTGGAGGCAGCAGGCCATGGGGCTGTGCTGAGTTCCTCATCACACCACACCAAGCAAATCCATCGGACCGATCGACTAAGTGAGCGCTACGCGGTGGTGAGAGAGAGACAGGAAATCGACTTGAGGCCAACGATTCATGTTAACATGAAATATAAAGATGTAACTTGCCCAATTGATAACTCTGACCCTACTACACATCATTCTCCGATCCTCTCTTTACTAAAACCACGCGCAGCGGCTAGACGAGCGCAAGGCAGCAGCAAGGCTACAATATAGTGCAGACTAACTACCGACAAGCGTAACAGCCTTCCATTGCAGGTGATACCACGCTGCAAACCCGCTATTGATGATGCAAATGTTTCCCAAGCCCCAACAGTGG
>Ga0209652_1001036_pt1 | contig 22887 bp, 26 predicted proteins | sample SaaInl74LU_5_DNA_FD_184641 | JGI IMG/M metagenome (GOLD analysis project Ga0209652, IMG submission 184641) | Marine microbial communities from expanding oxygen minimum zones in the Saanich Inlet - ESP_74LU_5_DNA (SPAdes) (version 2) | ecosystem: Environmental > Aquatic > Marine > Intertidal zone... | reverse complement strand
AGGCGTGCCTCTTTCAGTGAGACGGCGTAGTAGTCGTTGAGGTTATCGATACCGACCACCTCATCGCCACGACCACAAAGCACTTGGCTGACATGAAAACCAATAAAGCCGGCCGCGCCGGTAACTAGGATCTTCATGCTTGCTTTTAGATCTCGCTGAGGTCGAGCTGCTCGTCGGTCTGATCCGCAAAGGCGGCGCTCAGGTGGTCGCGCAGAGGAGAGCCATCACTATCTAAAACCCACTGTTCGGAGGTCTCATCGTAATCGAAATGAAGACCCTGAGTACGAGTCGCCAGCCAGAGCTGACTTACAGGAGGCTGGCGGGTCAGGATGATTTGGCTTCTATCGGGACACTTGATAACCATCATTGCACCGTTATTGTCGTAGTCCAGATCAGACTCGGCATCATCAAGCAGCTCTTCAATCTGATTGAGAGTCTCTTCAACACGGCTCAGGTAGAGGGCATCACTCATTTTCTGTTCCTTGCACATAGGTTTGATAGGTAGCGAGTATATCAGCAGCCCGCATAGGTTTTTAGCGCTTTCGCGCCTGTTTCGATCACCCACGGTGTCGCTAATAGCGGCCTCATCGCGCTATAATCGGCGGTTAAACAGACAGAGCTTTTATGGAACAGATGCTCTGCAAACGATTATGAGTTGGAGATGCGCAGATGCGACTAGTGGCAGCGATTCTTGTCAGCCTGGTATTGGTGGGTTGTGGTCAGAAAGGACCCTTAGCGATGCCGGGTGAAGCCGCAACTGAACAGACCAACGGTTAAGAGATTGAGAATGGATAGTTTTGAATACCGCAATGGAGACCTTCATTGCGAAGAGGTGTCGCTCAACCAGATCGCAGAGCAGGTTGGAACGCCTGCTTATGTCTACTCGCGTGAAGCGCTAGAGAGAGCCTATCTAGGTTACGCTGAGGCCCTTGAGGGGCGCGATGCACTGATATGTTTTGCGGTAAAAGCGAACTCGAATCTTGCTGTGCTCAATGTGTTGGCAAAGCTGGGCGCGGGTTTCGATATCGTGTCGGGTGGCGAGCTTGAGCGTGCCTTGTTGGCCGGTGCAGAACCGAACAAGATCGTTTTCTCGGGTGTTGGCAAGCAGGCGCATGAGATCGCTCGTGCGCTAGAAGTTGGCATTCACTGCTTCAATATCGAGTCAGAAGCCGAGCTCTATCGTGTGAATGAGGTGGCCGAATCACGAGGTCAGGTTGCGCGTGTCTCATTCCGCGTGAATCCCGATGTTGATGCAGGTACGCACCCCTATATCTCAACAGGCTTGAAAGAGAATAAGTTTGGTATCGCGATCGACACTGCGCCTGAGGTTTACGCGAAGGCTGCAGCACTGAAGGGCGTTGAAGTGATCGGCGTGGATTGCCACATCGGTAGCCAACTGACTGAGGTGAGTCCATTCCTGGACGCACTGGATCGTTTGCTGGCACTCATTGATCTGCTTGCCGAGCAGGGCATTACAATTCGTCATCTAGATCTCGGTGGTGGCTTAGGTGTTTGCTACACCGATGAGACGCCGCCGACGCCAGCAACCTACATCGATGCGCTGACGGAGCGTCTGGGCGATCGCGACGTGAAGCTGGTATTTGAACCGGGTCGCTCCATCGCGGCCAATTCGGGTGTGCTGCTGACACAGGTCGAGTTTCTTAAAGAGAACGGCGATAAAAACTTCGCCATCATTGATGCGGCGATGAATGACCTGATTCGCCCATCTCTGTACAGCGCTTACCAAGAGATCATTCCGTTGTTTGAGCAATCAGCGGCTGAGGTAAAAACCTGGGATCTTGTTGGTCCGATCTGTGAAACGGGTGATTTCCTCGGTAAGGACAGACAGCTTGCGCTGAGCGCAGGCGATCGCCTAGCCGTCTGTTCGGCTGGTGCTTACGGCTTTGTCATGGCATCCAACTACAACACTCGCCCACGTGTGGCAGAAGTGATGGTGGATGACGATCGTTTTCAGGTGGTGCGTGAGCGCGAAACCTTTGAAGATCTGGTGCGCGGTGAGCACCTAATGACCGAGGCTAACTGATGCAACTGCGGTTCACTAAAATGCACGGTCTGGGCAACGACTTTATGGTGATCGATGCGATCTCACAGAAAGTACGTTTGAACGCAGATCTTGTGCGTCAGCTCGCCGATCGCAACCGTGGCGTCGGGTTTGATCAGCTGTTACTGGTCGAGCCACCTTCTGAGCCTGATATGGATTTCGACTACCGTATCTATAACGCCGATGGTTCGGAAGTGGAGCACTGCGGTAACGGTGCGCGCTGCTTTGCGCAGTTCGTGCGTGATAAAGGCTTGGTGCTGCGTGACCGCATTAACGTGAAAACTGCTCGCGGTCAGGCTGTATTGAATATTACCGGTCGAGATCTTGTAGAGGTCGACATGGGTGAGCCTGAACTAGAGCCGGCGCAAATCCCGCTTCAGGCAGACGAGCAGTCCACGGTCTACCGACTCGAGATTGAGGGCGAAGGTGAGATTGAACTTGGCGCAGTGTCTATGGGTAACCCTCATGGCGTAGTGCTTGTCGACTCAGTTGATACCGCTCCCGTTGAAGCCTTGGGGCCTATTTTGGAGTCACATCCGCGCTTCCCGAACAGAGCCAATATTGGCTTTATGCAGATTGTTAGCCGCAATGAAATTCGTCTGCGTGTCTACGAGCGTGGCGCTGGCGAGACTCAGGCCTGTGGTACCGGCGCCTGCGCAGCGGTTGTTTCCGGCGTGCTGCGCGGTCTACTCGATAGCGACGTAAAAGTGCGCCTTCCGGGCGGCGAGCTGCAGATCAGTTGGCAAGGAGAAGGCTCTCCGGTCATGATGACAGGGCCAGTAGCCAGTGTATATGAAGGACAGATTTTCCTATGAGTCAGGGTGTAACTGAGCAGCAGGTTGCCGATTTCCTGGCAGCTAATCCCGATTTCTTCTCGCAGCAGTCGTGGCTGCTGGAGAAACTGACGGTGCCACATCAGGCGGGCGGCGCGGTATCGCTGGTAGAGCGTCAGACCAGTGTTTTACGTGCCAAAGCGCAAACTTTGCAGACCCACCTCTCTGATATGATCGATGCTGCACGCCACAATGATGGGCAGTTTGAGAAGACCAAACGCATGGTGCTGTCGCTGTTGGAAGCAGATAACTTTGACGAGGTTAGTATCGCGCTTGAAGAGAGCCTCTGCGGCGACTTTAGCGGTGATGAGGTAGAGCTGATCCTGTTCAGCGATACAGCGCTTGAGGTGAATGACCTGCGTGTACTGCCACGGTCCCAAACCTCAATGGTGCAGCCGCTGGTCGACACCACGCTGCCGAGCTGCGGCCAATTCAGCGATGCGATGACCCGTTTTCTGTTCCGTAATCCTCAAGAACCGGTACGCTCCTGTGCCGCTGTACCGCTCGTGAAAGGTGAGACGCTTGGGCTATTGGCGATCGGCTCCTACGACCCGCTCTACTTCCAGTCGAGTCAAGGTACGGTCTTCCTCAGCTACATTGGCGAAGTGCTCAGCCGAATCCTTGCGCGGTTGATGCAAATCCGCGGATAAGTGATGACTGACGCCGAGCTCGAACAACGCTTTCTCGAGCATCTGCGAGTCGAGCGTCAGCTCTCTGCTGAAACGCTGAAAAACTATGGCCGTGACCTTAGCACCGTTCGCAAAGAGCTTAATCGGCTTGAGAGTCAAAGCTGGCTCAATCTCAGCGACAAACCCCTGCGGCGCGCCATCGCTGAACTGCACGCTGACGGCCTTTCGGGACGAAGCCTGCAGCGCATGCTGTCGGCCCTGCGCAGCTTTTACAAATATTTAAATCGAGAAGGGCTGGCGTCTGCCAATCCGGCACTCGATATCAAAGCACCAAAAGTCCCTCGCCGCTTGCCTAAAACGCTCAGTGCCGACTCGCTTGATGACCTGCTGGATATACAGACCGATGAACCGCTTGAAATTCGTGATCTGGCGATGATGGAGCTGCTCTACTCCAGCGGTCTGCGCGTATCGGAGTTGGTTGGTATAGATCTGCCAGATCTGGATTTGCGGGATGCGCAGATCCGCGTGCTGGGTAAAGGCCGCAAAGAGCGGCAAGTACCGATCGGTCAGAAGGCGAGAGAAGCGTTGCAACGTTGGCTTGGAGTTCGTGCCACTCTGGCATCTCCCCTAGAGATGGGCCTTTTTGTCGGTAAGCTAGGTAAGCGACTGAGCGCCCGTACTGTTGAACAACGGATGAAACGTTGGGGCGAATTAGCAGGAGTCAGTGGGAGTCTGCACCCCCATAAACTGCGGCACTCTTTTGCGACCGAGATGCTGGCCCACTCCGGTGACCTGCGCGCAGTCCAAGAACTTCTGGGGCATGCCGACATCAGCACCACTCAGATCTATACTCATTTAGATTTTAATCAACTACAACAGATCTACCGTTCAGCACACCCACGAGCGCGATCTAAAGAGGGCGATAATGATTAAACTGGTAACCTTCGACCTGGACGATACCCTCTGGGCAGTGAGTCCGGTGGTTATTCGGGCAAATCAGCTCTCTTGGCAGTGGATGCAAGAGCATACGCCGGCGTTTACTGAGCGCTACTCGATGGAGGATCTGTTTGAGGGCTCAGAGCTGCGCCGTCAGATGCTCGAACGTTATCCCGAGATCAACCACTCCATGACACTTATTCGCGTGCGCACGTTGGAGTACGGCTACCAACAGGTCGGCTACTCAGTTGAGGAGTCGCAGCACTGGGCGAATCGGGCATTCGAATTTTTCCATCAACACCGCCACGATGTTCAACCTTATGAAGCGGTTCGAGATATGCTGGCGGCCCTTAAAAATGCGGGCTACATGGTTGGTGCCTTGAGTAATGGCAACGCGGAGATCGGTCGTACGCCTTTGGCAGAGTGGTTCGATTTTCAGTACAACGCTGATAATGTTGGCACCGCTAAACCCCACCCACTGATGTTTGAGAAGGCACTCGAGCATGCGGGTGTAACTCCGGCTGAAGCCGTACATATCGGCGATCATCCGATCAATGATGTAAAAGCGGCTAAAGAGATGGGGTTCAAAACGATCTGGGTGAACCCCGAGAATCTCGATTATCCACATGAGATTGAGGCTGACCTGATTGTGGAAGAGCTGGCTGACCTCCCTGCTGCTATTGCTGGGCTCGCGTCAGTCTAAGAACAGCTCGAGTAGATCATTTAGAAACAGCCTGCCCTCATTTGTCGGCTTAGCAAATCCTTTCTCGATCTTAAGCAGGCCCTTACGCTGGGCGACATCAAGCTTGGCTTCGATTAGCGTCACGGCTAGCCCAGTTCGCTCGGCAAATAGTTTGAGTTCAAAGCCGTCGGTGAGGCGCAGTGCGTTAAGCATAAATTCAAAGGCGCGATCATCTGCAGCGATCAATTCATCCCCGGCAATACGGCTTTCAGGGTTCATGTAGCCCTTGGGCTGACGCTGTTTGTGGCGGCGCCGAATCTCGATTGATTCGCCGTTCCAGTTAGAGAACTTGCCATGCGCCCCTGCACCGATGCCAATGTAATCGCCAAAACGCCAGTAGTTAATATTGTGGGCGCTCTCGCCCCCTGATCGCGCAAAGGCTGAGATCTCATACTGGCGATATCCAGCACTCTCAAGCAGGCTCTGCCCAGCCTCTTGAATCTGCCAAAGCTCCTCTTCCACGGGTAGGCGCGGCGGACGAGCAGCGAATTCGGTATTGGGCTCGAGTGTGAGCTGGTACCAAGAGATCTGATTGGGGTTAAGTGCCAGTGCTTGGCGCAGGTCTGCCAGTGCTAATTCAGGTGTCTGCTGCGGTAAACCATGCATCAGATCGAGATTAAATCGATCGAAGATCGTACTAGCCGCCTCAGCCGCTGCGATCGCTTCATCACCACTATGAATGCGTCCTAGAGCCTCTAGACTGTCGTTGTTGAAACTCTGTACACCGATAGAAACACGATTAATTCCGGCTTCTCGGTACCCTTGGAAGCGCTCACGCTCGAAAGTTCCGGGATTGGCTTCCAAGGTAACCTCAGCGGTCGGAGCGAGCTCAAACTGATCACGTACGGCCCCCAGGATTTGTTGATAGGCTTCTGGCGTAAATAGACTCGGGGTGCCGCCCCCAATAAATATCGAGTGAATGGGCCGATCGCCTGCCAGCATGGCTTCTGATCTTAAGTCTTCAATAAGCGTATCAACGTAGCGCTGCTGTGGAATCTCGTCGCGCACCTGGTGCGAATTGAAATCGCAGTAGGGGCATTTGCGCACGCACCAAGGCACATGCACGTAGAGAGAGAGTGGAATGTTAGATTTGGACACCGGATCGATCGCTACTTCAGGAACTCAGCGATCTGCTCAGTGAGAATCGCAACGGCCTTCCCTCGATGGCTCACAGATTTCTTCTCTGTCGGAGTCAGCTCTGCAGAGGCCTTCTCAAACTCGGGGCTCCAGAATATCGGGTCATAGCCGAAGCCGTGTTCTCCGCGTGGTGCATCCAGAATTAAGCCCTCCCAGCTACCCATGCAGATGAGGGGCGTAGGATCGAGTTGGTGACGCATGCAGACTAGTACGCAGCGAAAACGAGCTGTACGCTGCTGGGCCGGCACGCCTTTGAGCGCCTGCAACAGTTTCTCAATGTTAGTCGCGTCGGTAGCTCCTGCGCCTGCATAGCGTGAAGAGTAGATGCCAGGCGCGCCCTGCAAGTAGTCCACTTCGAGGCCTGAATCATCAGAGATAGCAGCAAAACCCGTATGTTCGCAGGCGTTACGCGCTTTTAGGATCGCGTTCTCAACAAACGTGAGTCCGGTCTCATCAGCGTCTGCCACTCCAAGGGTTCCCTGAGCAACAATTTCCATACCCATAGGCTGGAGGATCTCGCCGAACTCTTTGAGCTTGCCTTTGTTACCCGATGCGAGCACCACTTTGCGGGTCATGCTTATCGATCCTCGTAAAAGGTCTGGCTGAAACGCACACTAATGGGACTCTGATTAGGGTCGGGTTGTACGTCCAGGTCAAAGTTCAGCATCTCTTCGTCGCTAAATCTGAAGCTACCGAGGTAGTAGATCGCATCACCCTCATCAATTTTTTTGAAGCTAATCGTTTTTATCTGGCCGATCAGATTCTTTGCTTCGCCTGAGACTAGCGCGTTGACTGGACGTTTAGTGCCGTCGTCCGCAATCTTTAGAACCGAGACGTTAAGCAACGCCATCACCTTGGAGCGAGTCAGCCCGTTGGCCTGAGCCACTTCGGGTGTCAGAAAACCCGAGTTAAAGGCGTTGTAGTGAACTTCGTAACCGTTCTGCGTCAGGCTCTGCTCTGCCTGTACACTGTTTATAAGGGTAAAAGAGAAGAGCAGTGCGGTAAAAAATTTCTGCATATCAGCCTCCAGATAACTTAACGAGTGATGCGGTAGATCGCGATTTCACCGAGCATGTTCGGCCAGAGTTTGTTGCTCCAGCGTTCACGGTGCGCATGATCCACTACGGTGCGCTCGATGATTCGGATGTTGCGATCGATGCAGAGGCGCTCAAAGTCCTTGAAGGTGAAGAAGTGAATATTGGGCGTGTCGTACCACTCATAAGAGAGGAATTTCGACACCGGCATCTTTCCGCGCAGCGCGAGATAAAAACGGGCACGCCAGTGGGCAAAGTTAGGGAAGGTGACGATCCCCTCTTTGCCGATACGCAACATCTCTTCGACTGTCTTATCCGGGCGGTGCATCACCTGCAAGGCTTGCGTCATAACAACGGTGTCGAACGTGTTGTCTTTGATTGAGGCCAGCCCCTCGTCAATGTTCTTTTCGATTACGTTGACGCCGCGCGCGATACAGGCGGTGATATTGTCGGGGTCGATCTCCAATCCGAGTCCATTAATGCCCAAGCTTTGTTGCAGATCATGCAACAACTCGCCATCACCGCAGCCCAGATCGAGGACACGTGAGCCGGGTGTAAACCAGGGTTTGATAATCTCGAGATCAGCTCGCATGAGACACCTCCATATCACGCTCAACCCTCTGCATGTAAGCGGCAAAAACAGCGTCGTAGCGTGGGCTTGAGATTAGGAAGGCGTCATGACCGTAGTTCGATTCGATCTCGGCGTAACAGACGTCTTTGCCGGCCTCGACCAATGCATCGGTAATCTCACGAGAGCGCTCCGGAGAGAAGCGCCAGTCGGTGGTGAACGACGCAACAAGGAACCCACACTTCGCTTGTCCAAGCGCTTTTGCCAAATCATCCTCATACTCTGATGCGGGATCAAAGTAGTCGAGTGCCTTGGTCATCAAAAGGTAAGTGTTGGCGTCGAACGCGGTTGAGAAACGCTCGCCTTGGTAGCGTAGGTAGCTCTCTACTTCGAACTGAGTGTCATAGTCGAAGCTGAGCTTCTCCTGACGCATTTCACGGCCGAACTTGCTACCCATACCGTCATCAGAGAGATAGGTTATATGACCAATCATGCGGGCCAGCGATAATCCGGTTTTCGGAATAGCATCGTTGTCGAAGTATCGTCCGTTATTGAACTCAGGGTCTTTACTGATCGCCTGACGTGCAACTTCATTGAACGCGATATTCTGAGCCGTTAAGCGTGGACTGGAGGCGATAACCAGCGCATGTTTCAATCGATCGGGATAGTCGATCGCCCACTGCATCGCCTGCATGCCGCCCAGCGAACCACCGACTACGGCTGCCCAGCACTCAATGCCGAAGTGGTCGGCGAGGCGTGCCTGCGAGTTCACCCAGTCACGCACAGTGACGATGGGGAAGTCCGGGCCGTAGCGTTCACCCGTTTCAGGATTGGTGCTTGTTGGTCCGGTAGACCCGTGGCACCCGCCCAGGTTGTTCAGACAGATCACAAAGAACTTGTTGGTATCGATCGGTTTGCCCGGTCCGATATGCACATCCCACCAGCCAGGCTTCTTCTCATCCATTGAGTGATAACCCGCAGCATGATGGTGGCCAGACAGCGCGTGGCAGATCAATACAGCGTTACTCTTGGTACTGTTCAGTTCGCCATAGGTTTCGATGGTTAGGTCATAGCGCGGCAGTGTGCGACCCGAGCAGAGCTCTAGAGGCTGCTCAAAGGCGATCGACTGGGGCGCTACAATGCCAACGGAATTGGCTGGCAGGCTCTCGGGCATATGCCAAGTTCTCCAAAAACTGATGTGGGACTATTTGCCCCATTTGCCTGCCATTCTAACAGGCTAGTGGGGTAGGTACAGAGCGGTTAGAACGCTCTTTACATAACAAGCCTAGCTATTTGCGACTGGAGAATCTGAATCACGATAAAGATCAGAATTGGCGACAGATCCAATCCACCCAGCGGCGGAATCACTCGACGGGCCGTTGCGAATAGTGGCTCCGTGATCTGCAGAATTAGCTGTGGACCCGGGTGGTAGGAGTTGGGTGCAACCCATGAGAGAATTACCGCGCCGATAACCGCCCAGAAGTAGATGGTCAGGATGCTATCGAGCAGGCTAAACACTGAGAACAGTAGTGCCGCAGTGATACTTGGCAAGCCACCCTGAGTAATAAGCACAAGAAGGATTACGGTCGCTAATTTTATCAGTAGAGCAAGAACCAATGGGCCGGCGTCGAAGCGTTTGTAGCTGGGGATAAGCTTCTTCAGTGGCGCGAGTGGCACCGAGGTGAAGCGCACGATCGCCTGCGAAATCGGGTTGTAGTAGTCCGCGCCCGAGGCCTGCAAAATAAAGCGCAGGATAAATATGAAGGCAAATACTTCACCTAGGGTTCGAATGATCAAACTAATCGGATCGCCGGTCATGTTCGGTCCTATAAATCAAAAATTTACGTCAGTATAAAGTAAGTTCGGCGCGGTCCGAAACCCGCTTAGCTTGCTAGATCCGAAGGCATCTACTGCTCTTTACAGAGCATATCTGTCATCTCAACGGCGCGATCGCGACACGCGGTCATTGCTCTCTCTACCGTCTCACCGAGATTATCGCGCTCGAAACTTAAAATTGCCTGTTCGGTGGTGCCCCCAGGAGAGGTAACTCGGCGACGTAGTTCAGCAGGCTCAACGCCAGTCTGCTTGGCCATTTCTGCAGCACCGAGTGCGGTTTGCAGCGTAAGTTCACGAGCAGCATCTGCATCCATTCCAAGAGAGATACCCGCTTCAATCATCTTCTCCATCATGAGGAAGAAATAGGCAGGGCCGGAGCCAGAAACTGCAATGATCTGATCGATACCGGCCTCGCTATCACACCAGATAGTGATACCAACGGCACCCATAATGGTATTGGCGCTTTGTCGTTGCTCGGCCGAAACACGGGCGTTGGCAAAGAGACCGCAGGCTCCACGCTTCAGTAGTGATGGAGTATTTGGCATTGAGCGGATGACCGCCAGATCTCCTCCGGCCCAGCGCTCGAGTGCATCCGCATCGATGCCGGCAGCCACTGAGACGAGCAGAGGCTTGCGCGCTTGAATGGCTGGCGCGAGTGCTTCGAGGGTTTCGCGCATCATCTGTGGTTTTACGGAGATCATTACAATATCTGCTGCCGCGACTGCCGCGGCATTGTCCGAGGTTGTGTTTACCCCTTGGTCCGCTAAATCAGCCAGCAGATTAGCCTGGCGACGCGTTGCCCAGATAGAACCTGCGGGGTAACCATCACTGAGAAGACCTTCAAGGATGGCACGAGCCATGTTACCGGTGCCGATAAAAGCGATCGTTGGTTTTGTCACAATTGGTTACCTTAGAGTGAATTCGAGTTAGAGGAGCTATGCGAATTAGGATAGTTACGGGGGCCGAACAGCGCAGTGCCTACGCGCACAATGGTGGCACCTTCAGCGATAGCTGCATCTAAGTCGCCAGACATTCCCATTGAAAGCGTGTCGAGTGTTGGGATCTCTGGTTTTAGTTCTTCAAGTAGCTCAGCAGTCTCGCGGAAGCGACTGCGGAGAAGTTGAATATCATCGGTTGCTTCTGGGATGACCATCAGCCCTCGAAGGCAAATTTTTGGCAGGGCTGCGACCGCACGTGCAAGCTGTGGTAGCTCAGCTACGCTACATCCTGCTTTCTGCTCCTCTGCACTGATGTTGACCTGCAAACAGATATTCAGATCTTTAGCGTAGTGGGGGCGCTGTGAAGAGAGGCGTTGGGCTATCTTTAGGCGATCGACACTGTGAACCCAAGCAAAATTTTCCGCAATCGGACGGGTTTTGTTGGACTGTATAGGCCCGATAAAGTGCCATTCCAGATCTAATTCGCTCAGCGCCTCTATTTTTTCCACCGCCTCTTGGAGATAGTTTTCCCCAAATGCTCTTTGGCCCGTTGCCGCTGCAGCCCTTACTTCATCTGCGCTGCGCGTCTTGCTGACGGCTAAAAGCTCGACCGATTCGGTAGTACGTCCGGCCTTGGCGCAATCATCTGCAATCTGTTGTCGAACAATTTCAAAACTCTCTGCTAAGCTTTTCATTGAGTATTTGGAAACCTTATCTATGTTACGCGTCGACGGATGGTGTCTGGCGCGTCACAACTATTCACGGGTAGTAGCTAAATGGATATTACAGAACTTTTGTCCTTCGCTGTACAGCAGGGCGCATCGGACCTGCATCTTACTGCCGGCATGCCCGCTTTGATTCGAGTCGACGGTGATGTTCGCCGTATCAAACTCCCCGCGATGGATCACAAACAGGTTCACACGCTGGTGTACGACATCATGAACGACAAGCAGCGTAAAGAGTACGAGGAGAATCTAGAAGTCGACTTCTCTTTCGAGGTACCCAAGCTCTCGCGTTTCCGTGTCAACGCCTTTAACCAGCACCGCGGTGCCGGTGCTGTTTTCCGTACCGTACCGAGTAAAGTTTTGACGCTTGATGACCTCGGGATGGGGCAGGTGTTTCGCGATCTCTCTGAGCAGCCTCGTGGTCTGGTCTTGGTAACTGGGCCAACAGGTTCCGGTAAGTCGACCACTCTGGCAGCCATGATTGATTACATCAACGATCTTAAGTCCGACCATATTCTGACGATTGAAGACCCGATCGAGTTTGTTCACGAGAGTAAGAAGTGTCTGATCAACCAGCGTGAAGTGCATCGTGACACACACAGTTTTGCTGCAGCATTGCGCTCGGCGCTGCGTGAAGACCCCGATGTCATCCTCGTGGGTGAGATGCGAGATCTCGAGACCATTCGTCTCGCTTTAACGGCAGCAGAAACGGGCCACTTGGTGTTCGGTACACTGCACACCACTTCTGCGGCTAAGACGATCGACCGTATCATCGACGTCTTCCCGGCTGCAGAGAAAGGGATGGTGCGCTCGATGCTTTCAGAATCGCTACAGGGAGTTATCTCGCAGACGCTGCTGAAGAAGTCGTCCGGCGGTCGTGTTGCGGCGCATGAGATTATGATTGGTACACCGGCGATCCGAAACCTTATCCGTGAAGATAAGGTGGCGCAGATGTACTCCGCGATTCAAACGGGTGCCTCTTACGGCATGAAAACACTGGATCAGTCGCTGCTTGATCTGGTGAAGAAGGGCAATATTTCGCGCGACACTGCCCGTGTTATCGCAAAAGACCCTTCAATTTTCTAAGCAGGGAGATCCAGCATGGATTTTACGCAACTGTTAAAAGTGATGTCTGAGCGCGGTGGCTCGGATCTATTTGTCACGGCCGGCGCGGCTCCGTCGATCAAAGTTGATGGCACGATCAAGCCGCTGACGCGCGAGAAACTTAACCCGGCACAAACCCGAGCGCTGGTTTATAGCACGATGAACGATAAGCAGTTGGCGGAGTTCGAGGGCACCAACGAGTGTAACTTTGCGCTGAGCGCACCGGGCATTGGTCGTTTCCGTGTCAGCGCCTTTGTGCAGCGTAACTCGCCAGGTATGGTACTGCGTTCGATCGCCAGCCATATCCCATCCATGGATGAGCTAAAACTGCCGCCCGTCTTGCGTGATCTCTCCATGACCAAACGCGGTCTGATTCTATTTGTTGGTGGTACATCAACCGGTAAGTCGACCTCACTCGCGTCGATGATCGACTACCGCAACGAGAACCATGCTGGTCATATCATTACGATTGAGGATCCGATTGAATATATCCACGATCACAAGAAGAGCATCATCATGCAACGTGAGGTGGGCTTGGATACGGAGTCCTTTGACGTTGCACTGAAGAACACACTGCGTCAGGCACCAGACGTTATTCTGATGGGCGAGATTCGCTCTGCTGAGACGATGAAATATGGCCTAGCATTTGCTGAGACCGGTCACCTTTGTTTGGCAACCCTCCACGCTAACAACGCTAACCAGGCGCTAGATCGCATCATCTCCTTCTTCCCTGCGGAGAACCATGATCAGGTTTGGATGGATCTGTCACTCAACCTTAAAGCGATCATCGCGCAGCAGTTGCTGCCGACAGTTGATGGCAAAGGACGTAGGGCGGCAATTGAAGTTCTGATTAATACCCCATTGATCCAGGATCTGATTCGCAAAGGTGCGGTGCACGAAATCAAGGACATCATTAAGAAGTCGACCAACCTTGGTATGCAGACCTTCGACCAAGCGCTATTTACGCTGTACCGCGATGGCATCATCACCTACGAGAGCGCACTAGCGCATGCCGACTCGGCCAACGACCTGCGTCTGATGATCAAGCTCAATGCCGATACCAACGAGCAGCTTGATTCTGATGATGTTCCATCCTTTACGCTTCAAGAGGAGGATGACAACATGAATATGAAGGGAAATATCGACGTTAAGGGGATGTAGTCCTCAGTATCCTGGGCGTCGGCTTTAGAGCCTACCTACCCGAGGTCCTCGAGTAGCCCGGCTCTCGAGCCGGGCTTTTTGTTCGTAGACTAGAGACGGAAAACTGGCGTGCCGCCCAGAAGTGTCAGCGTAACCCGCCCTTTCAGTTCAAGCGCTTTGAATGGCGTGTTCTTGCCCTTGGAGCGAAGCTGATCAGCAGTTGGCGACCAGCGAAGTTCAGGGTCAAAAATTGCGATATCCGCAGCGCTTCCAACTTCGAGGGTGCCAGCCTCGATACCGAGGATCTGTGCTGGATTCTTGGAGAGCCTTTCAATCAGTTGAGGGAGCTCCAGCCAACCCTCTTCCACCATTAGCAGAGATAGGGGTAGAAGCGTCTCGAGGCTTGAGATGCCGATCTCCGTTGCAGCGAAAGGTGCCTCTTTGGCGATCTCATCCTGCGGCTGGTGGTCAGAGCAGATCGCTGTGATAGTGCCGGTAACTAGTCCATTACGCAGGGCATCGCGATCGGCAACCGAGCGGAATGGTGGATTAACGTGGAACATCGAGTCGAAACCGTCGACCTGCTCGTCGGTCAGTAGAAGCTGATGTGCCGATACATCGGCTGTGACTGGCAGGCCTTGGAGGCGTGCCTCTTCAATTAGTTTAACTGAGCCAGCACAAGATAGCTGACCGAAGTGAGCCCTTACACCGGTCTCTTCGACCAATAGCAGACAGCGTGAAACTTCAATCGTTTCGGCAGCCGCTGGGATACCAATTAAGCCGAGTCGAGTCGCGGTTGAACCGTCGTGCATACAGCCGCTTCCGACCAGCGATCGATCTTCGGCCTGGAAAACCACCAGCAGATCGTGAGTAGCGGCGTACTCTAACGCGCGCATCAGCACCATGGAGCTCGTAATGGGCTGGCGCGCGTTACTAAATCCTATACAGCCTGAGGTAGCCAGCGCGTGCATAGGTGCTAGTTGTTCACCCTCAAGGCCTTTTGTTAGCGCACCGAGCGGCAGTACGCGAGCAAAGCCTGAATCCTGAGCGCGGTCCTGTATCAGCTCTGCGACTGCTGTGGTATCGACCACCGGAATGGTCGTAGGTGGCGTAACGAGTGTTGTTATACCGCCGGCTGCTGCAGCGGCCGTCTCACTAGCGATAGTACCGCGCTGAGTCTGTCCAGGTTCACCGAGTTGTGCACAGAGATCAATAAAACCGGGCGCAACAATCTGCCCACTGGCATCGATAACCTCCTCTGCAACAAAGCCCTCGGGCTCGTCTCCAAGAGCAAGGATAGCGCCAGCATCGATATAGATATCAGTAACCTGATCCAGATTCTGTGCCGGATCGATTACACGCCCGCCCGCAATCTTAAGCTTCATTTGCTGCTCCTTGTTCTGCTCCTTGTTCTGCTGCGGCTGCTGCTTCGGCGTCTGCGCGTGCCTGACGCTCGGCCTGTTGTCCGCTCATCGCCATCGACATCACCGCCATACGCACTGCGATTCCGTTGGTCACCTGATCAAGAATCACCGAGCGTTTACCATCGGCAACGGCGGATGAGATCTCGACACCGCGGTTGATCGGACCCGGGTGCATCACAATCGCTTCGGGGTGTGCATAAGCGAGGCGATCATCGGTAATGCCATAGAGTTTGAAGTACTCAGACTCGCTCGGTAGTAGCGCTGAGGTCATGCGCTCGCGTTGTAGGCGAAGCGTCATCACCACGTCGACGTCGCGCAGCCCCTCGGTCAGATCCTGATAGACCTTTACACCGAAGTTTTCGACATCTCTCGGCAGGAGAGTGCGTGGTGCTATCACACGCACCTCAGCAACTCCCAGGGTGCGCAGCGCATGCAGTTGTGAGCGGGCGACACGCGAGTGCAGCACATCACCAACCACCGCAATTCGCAGTTGAGTGAAGTCGCCTTTGTGACGACGAATTGTCAGCATATCTAGCATCGCCTGGGTCGGGTGCGCATGGCGTCCATCACCGGCGTTGATAATTGCAACTCCTGGCGTTACTTCGCTGGCAATGAAGTGCGCCGCACCACTATCGGAGTGGCGCACAACAAACATATCGGACTGCATCGCCGCGAGTGTCATCAAGGTATCTTTGAGGGTCTCACCCTTTTTCGTTGATGAGGTGGCGATGTTCAGATTGAGCACGTCGGCAGAGAGGCGCTTGGCAGCCAGTTCGAAAGTTGACAGGGTACGTGTGCTGTTCTCGAAGAAGAGGTTGGCAACGGTACGTCCGCGTAGTAGCGGCACCTTTTTGACCTGTTGCGCGCCCATGTCGACGAATGAGTCAGCCGTATCGAGAATCTCGGTCAACAGCTCCCGAGGCAGGCCCTCAGTCGTAATAAAGTGTTTTAGCTGGCCAGACTCGGTGAGCTGTACTCGGTAGGGGTGTTTAGTCTCGAACATCGTTAAGCCTCAACAATTATCCGCGCTGACCGAGAGTCAGGCTTAGGGGTTCTGGGCCGTTCAGTTTTACCTGTTCGCCCGGGGCTAAGTTAAGTTCACCGCCGGTTACGTCTGCTTGGATCGGTAACTCCCGGCCATTCACGTCTAGCAGTGTGATCAGGCTGACCGAGTTGGGGCGTCCAAAATCGAACAGCTCGTTCATGGCTGCTCGAATGGTGCGTCCCGTCATCAGGACATCGTCCACGAGCAGAATGTCTCGATCTTCCGTGGGCTGGGGCAGCATAGACGCACCGACCTTCGGGTTGAGGCCCAATCGGGTAAAGTCATCGCGGTAAAAGGAGATATCCAATACACCAACCGGCTCGTTCGAGCCGAGGAATTTAGCCAGGCGCTCGGCCAGCCAGACTCCACCGGAGCGAATACCGATTAGGTAGGGCGCCTCAATCTTACGCTCGCTGATCAGGGCCTGTGTATCGCGACAGAGTTTTTCTAGTAGCCTCTCTGCATTAAGTTCGGCGCTGAGTTCGGTATTCTGCGTCCCGTTAGTCATAGATATCCTCGAGTCGGGTGTGACTTGGAATTAGGTTGTCCTGGGCGAACCAGGCCTCAAGCATTAATTGTGCAGCTAGCCCATCGACAGACTCTGCCCCAAAATCGCGGCCGCCACCACGTGCGACGTGTATCTCTTTAGCTTCGAATGAGGTGAGTCGCTCATCGTAGAGAAAACATGGAATCTTAGCGCGCTCGTGGATTCGGTTGGCGAATTTACGCGCGCGACGGGCCATCTCACTGACAGTGCCATCCATATTCAGCGGCAGGCCGACGACGATCGCTTGAGGCTGCCACTCGGCCAGTGTTTTATCGATAAGTGACCAGTCCGGCACCCCATCTCGGGCTGCAATAGGTTGCAGTGGTTGGGCGGTTGCAGTAACAGTTTGGCCATAGGCTAGGCCGATGCGGCGCAAGCCAAAATCGAATCCCAGTGCGCTAGCAAATTGCTCTGACATCGATCGCCTTGTCTATGCGTGTCCGGCTTGGTCGGACAGGAGGTTAATATCGATCCCTAGTTGGGCAGCGGCTGCAGTGAGCCGCCCCTCGGGGGCTGTTCGAAAGAGTATATCGAAATTTGACGGACAGCTTAACCAAAGGTTGCGACTGAACTCATCCTCGAGCTGGCCTGCGTCCCATCCTGCGTAACCTAGAACCATCAAGTAGTCCGTTGGACCACCGCCATTGGCGATAGCTTCAAGCACATCCAGAGAGGTTGTTAGCTGCAGGCCTTCGCTCAGATCCAGCATCGATTTCCAGCGGTGTTGGCTTTTACTGTGCAGCAAAAAACCACGATCGCCGCTGACCGGACCACCGGTATAAACGGGTATCTCTTCAAGTTCAGGCCGGGTGCTTAATTCGAGTTGATCAAAGACTTCAGCTAGATCCATCTCGGAGGGCTTGTTAATCACCAAGCCCATCGCGCCTTCGTCTGAGTGCTCGCAGAGGTAGATCAGGCTGCTACTGAAGAAGTCGCTATCCAGTTGTGGCATTGAAAAGATGAACTGGTGCTTCAGTTGGCTGCTCAGATCAGTAGACATGGGTTCCCTTCTCGAACTTCCAGGTTCGGATGATCTCGAGTAGGTCCATCCGCTCGCGCATCTCTAACGGGAAGGGCTGAAACGGGGCCGCTAGCTGTACGATTCGAATGGCGGCATCGTCGAGTGTTGGGTGGCCGGAGCTTTTTAGAATATCGACCTCCTGCACGCTGCCGTCAGGGCGAATGCTAACGAGCATCCGTAGGCTGCCATGTATTGAGTTTGCGCGCGCCTCTTCAGGGTAGTTTAGGTTGCCCAGCGTCTCGATACGTTGGCGCCAAGTATCAAGATAGTCGGCATCTTCATGCGCTAAGGTTGAAGCGGAGGTAACGCGAGTGACTTTAGGCCGCTTCGCCATCTTCTCCTGCTCTAGCATCAGTTTTGCCTGCAGGTTAGCAATCTCCATACTGCGCGCAATTACAGAGGTTGAGGTGCCGGCCAATGGCGGGGGAGCGCTTTTCGCCTCGCGCAGCTCTTCGGAGGTCGCTTTACGTTTCGAATCATTAAGAGTGGTCAGTAGATCACGCAAGCCGAGTGGCTGGTCGGTTTCGTTCAGTACATCCTCTGCCAGTTGTTGGCTATTGCTCTCAATAGGTTGAAACTCCGCAGGTGTACTAATCACTTGGGCCGCCATTGCGGATTGGAGTTGAGCCTGTTCGCTGTCAAAAATCGCGCGTTCTTGGGTGGAGGGCTGATGCTTCTCCACCGACTCCCCTGAGCCTTGCTGATTCGTTTGCGCTAGGTAGTCGGCATTCTCAGGCGCGTTTTTGTCATCAAAGCGCGCGAGGGTAACTTCAAGAGTTTGAGCGGGCTTAGTGGGGTCGGGCAGACCGAAATTGAGGGCAAGAATCAGCAGAGCGTGCAGAACCAGTGCGAGGATCAGCATAAATCTGAAACGCTCGCTGCTCTCCAGATACCAAGTCTGGTTGAATTCTGTCTCTGCCTGAGCAATCACGCCGTAAGTTTCGCCTCAATTACATCCATCAATTGCATGCTGATATCCAGCCCGAACTGGTTATCGAGTTCGCGGATACAGGTTGGGCTAGTTACATTAATCTCGGTAAGGTAGTCACCGATCACATCCAACCCAACAAACAGTAGTCCCTGCTCTTTCAGTTTAGGGCCAACCTGCGCTGCTATCCAACGATCACGCTCGGTCAACGGACGTCCCTCACCTCGGCCACCGGCCGCGAGGTTTCCGCGGGTCTCGCCCTGGCTTGGGATGCGGGCCAAAGCGTAAGGTACAGGCTCGCCGTCAATCATTAGGATTCGCTTGTCACCGTCAACAATTTCGGGGATGTAACGCTGCGCCATAATGGTCTGCTGCCCGAACCGCGTCAGCGTTTCCAAGATAACGCCCAGGTTCAAGCCTGCTTGATCGACACGGTAGATAGAACTGCCACCCATGCCATCGAGCGGTTTGAAGATCACATCTTTGTGTTCGGCGTGGAACGCACGAAGGCGCTCCATTGAACGGCTGACCAGCACGGGAGGGCAGCACTGGGGGTAGTGGGTCGCGAAGAGCTTTTCGTTGTAGTCACGCAGTCCCTGAGTCCGGTTAACGATCAGCGTGCCTGCTGCTTCAGCAATGGCGAGGAGCTGTGTTGTATACAGGAACTCGTTATCAAACGGCGGATCCTTGCGCATTAGAACCACATCAAGATCGGTCAGTGGCCTGTCAGAGTAGTCCCCGCGCTCGAACCAGCGTTGTGGATCCATCGCCACTGTGATTGGAGCCATACGTGCCGAGACAACACCATCACGGCTGTAGAGATCGCTCTGCTCAAAATAGAACAGCTCCCAACCTTTGCGCTGAGCAGCCCAAAGCATCGCAAGCGAGCTATCTTTTTTGAAGTTGATGGTGTCGATTGGGTCCATCAATATGCCGAGTTTGATGCTCATTTCAGATCCTTGTAGTGAGAGCGACTAACTGAAGTCACCCCAAAGATAATGTAATACCGCTGCAGCGGCTACCGGTGCTGTCTCTGTGCGCAGCACACGCGGACCGAGTAGCCAAGGGTGAAAGCCTGCTGCAATTGCGTGCTCCACCTCACTATCCTCTAGACCACCCTCAGGACCGATCAGCAGCGCAACTGAGCTCGGCCGGTCCAACTCACCCAATACAAGCGGTTCGGTGTGGGGACTAAGAACCAGTTTCAGCTCGGCGTCACACCGCTGCAGCCAGTCATTCAGCGACTCAGGTTCAGTAATATTGGGTAGCACTGCGCGATAACTCTGCTCACAGGCACTGATCGCAACCTGCTGCCAATGCTTTGTGCGCTTAGCTTGACGTTCTGCATTCAAACGAACCTCAGAGCGCTCCGTAAAGAGCGGTGTGATCTCACTCACACCCAGTTCGGTCGCCTTCTGAATAGCAAAATCCATCCGCTCCCCACGTGACAGCCCCTGTCCGATGTGAATACGCAGAGGTGACTCGTTCGTGCGCGTCTCAGCGGATTCGATTACCACTGACGAACGACGCTTCTCTACCTCAGTCAGCTTCGCCAGGTAGTCGCTGCCATCGCCATTGAACAGCACTAACTGCTGTTCAACCCGCATGCGCAGTACCTTAACCAGGTGGTTATGCACCTCGTCAGACAGCGCAAGCTCAGCTCCGACCGCAAGTTCAGCATCAATGTAAGCGCGAGGAATCCGCATGATTTTCCCGTTCAGAATTAACGGTGTAAGTATGACATAGCCTTGGGCCGGAACGAATCTCTTTGCGGACCTCAAGGATGAGAGTTGGAGGGGTTGGGAGGGAAGCGATGAAATTTTGGAGGCGATGCCGTCGGTTGCTTTCTCAGGGTCTTGGCAGCAAGGATGCTGCCACGAAGCCTCCATGGACGGATTTACGGCGTCCCTGAGAAAGTAACCGACGGTAGCGCTAGTTCAAACTGCGTATCAAAGACCAGCGGCTGATTTAAGCGCATCAGCCTTGTCAGTCTTCTCCCATGGAAAAGCGGTGAAGGTGTCATTACCCACAGTCATCTCGAAGGGGTTACGCCCGAAGTGTCCGTAGGCTGCGGTCTGACGGTACATTGGGTGCAGCAGGTCGAGCATATTGGTGATCGCGTATGGGCGCAGATCGAAGTGCTCACGCACTAATTCAATGATCTTCTCATCGGATACTTTGCCCGTACCGAAGGTGTTGATAGAGACTGAGGTTGGCTCAGCGACACCAATTGCGTAAGAGACTTGAATCTCAACGCGGTCAGCCAAGCCGGCGGCAACGATGTTCTTCGCTACATAACGGCCCGCGTAAGCTGCTGAGCGGTCAACTTTCGAAGGATCTTTACCGGAGAACGCACCACCACCATGACGTGCCATACCACCATAGGTATCAACGATTATTTTACGACCTGTCAGGCCACAGTCACCAACAGGTCCACCGATCACGAACTTGCCAGTAGGGTTGATGTGGTATTTGGTGCCGGCGTGCAGCAATTCAGGCGGCAACACTTTTTTGATAATCAGATCTTCAACAGCATGACGCAGGTCTTCTTGCGATACTTCTGGGTTGTGCTGGGTCGAAAGCACGACTGCATCGATTGCGACAGGCTTACCGTTCTCGTAACGGCAGGTTACCTGAGATTTTGCATCTGGACGCAGCCATGGCAGTAGACCAGATTTACGTGCTTCAGCCTGACGCTCTACCAGCCGGTGTGCGTAGGTGATCGGCGCTGGCATCAGTACTTCAGTCTCGTTAGAGGCGTAACCGAACATCAGGCCCTGGTCACCTGCGCCCTGATCTTCAGGTTTAGAGCGATCAACGCCCTGCGCGATATCGACAGACTGCTTCCCGATGATGTTGATCACACCACAAGTATCGCCGTCGTAGCCAACATCAGACGAGGTGTAACCGATATCGTTGATAACGCCACGTACCAGGTCTTCTAGGTCGATCCACGAGCTAGTAGTGATCTCGCCAGAGACAATAGCAACACCGGTTTTAACCATGGTTTCACAAGCGACACGTGCGTATTTGTCCTCAGCGATAATCGCGTCGAGAACCGCGTCAGAGATCTGGTCGGCGATCTTGTCTGGGTGGCCTTCAGAAACTGATTCAGAGGTGAAAATGCTGTATTCGCTCATGGCTGGTTTCGTCCTTAAGAATATTTGCTTGGCGCTATTGTACGCAGCCCGTCAGCAGAGGCTAGGCAGAAAGTCGTAAATGTGCTGAAAAATATTAGACCTTCACATGAAAAGCGCTAATTTTCGGGCATCTTTGTTTGAACCTTTGCGTCAACTAAGGGAAAATTAGCGCCCTAAAATTGTACGTCGACAGGAGTAAGTCAGATGTCCTCACGTCGTGAGCTCGCAAACGCTATTCGTGCCCTCAGCATGGATGCAGTTCAGAAAGCAAAATCGGGTCACCCAGGTGCACCTATGGGTATGGCAGACATTGCCGAAGTGCTGTGGAATGATTTCCTCAAGCACAACCCTAGCAACCCGCACTGGTTTGACCGCGATCGCTTCGTGCTGTCTAACGGCCACGGCTCGATGCTGATCTACTCACTGCTGCACTTGAGTGGCTATGACGTTAGTGCTGAAGATCTGGCGAACTTCCGTCAGTTGCACTCTAAGACTGCCGGTCATCCAGAGTACGGTTACTGCCCAGGCGTTGAGACAACAACGGGTCCTCTGGGTCAGGGTATCACCAACGCAGTTGGCTTCGCGCTGGCTGAGAAGACTCTGGCGGGTCAGTTCAACCGTGAAGGCCACGAAATCATCGATCACTACACTTACGCCTTTATGGGCGATGGCTGTTTGATGGAAGGCATCTCTCACGAGGCGTGCTCACTGGCTGGCACACTGGGCTTGGGTAAACTGATCGCATTCTGGGATGACAACGGCATCTCGATCGACGGTGAAGTCGAAGGTTGGTTCAGTGACGATACTCCAGCGCGCTTTGAAGCATACGGTTGGCAGGTGATTCGTGGTGTTGATGGCCACAACCCCGATCAGATCCGCGATGCCATCGAAGCAGCACGCTCGAACGACGATCAGCCAACGCTGATATGCTGTAAGACCATCATCGGTTTTGGCTCACCTAACAAGCAGGGCAAAGAGGATTGTCACGGTGCACCGCTGGGTGACGATGAGATCGCTCTGGTTCGTAAAGAACTCGATTGGCCACATGCTCCATTTGAGATCCCAGCGGAGATTGCTGAGGGTTGGGATGCGCGCACC
>Ga0209652_1001035_pt1 | contig 22898 bp, 10 predicted proteins | sample SaaInl74LU_5_DNA_FD_184641 | JGI IMG/M metagenome (GOLD analysis project Ga0209652, IMG submission 184641) | Marine microbial communities from expanding oxygen minimum zones in the Saanich Inlet - ESP_74LU_5_DNA (SPAdes) (version 2) | ecosystem: Environmental > Aquatic > Marine > Intertidal zone... | reverse complement strand
GTCTCGTTCCGCGCAACAATTCTTGGGTGTTAAGGCTCGCTGGTCGTTCTAAGCAGCGCTCGCAGTGGCGTGGCGAGGCAACTCGCTCACGCCGTCACCGATAGGGCTGCTTCGTGCAGCCCTTATTTTTAATCATGGATTACGATGCTAAGACTGTCCGAAGATGCACTGCGAACAAGACCGCTCAACGCCAATATTAAGATCGGCAGTTATCCCAGGGTCGCGGCCCCCAAAGTTGTCCATATTGGCGTTGGCGCATTTCATCGCGCGCACCAAGCCGCCTATTTTGACGACTTAAATCGCCAGTGTCCCGACACCCCCTGGCTAATTCAGGGCGCCTCCTTACGCAGCAGCACCGCTGCTGATCAGTTGAACCCACAAAATGGCCTGTATTTACACATTGCCCAGAGCGCCCAAGACGCAAAGATCCGAGTAATACGCTCACTGGTTGGTGTGCTCAACGGTTTTGACAATCCGCAATCGCTCATAGCCAGTATTGCCTCACCCGCCACCCAGTTAATCACACTGACGATCACCGAAAAGGGTTACTGCATCGACACCGTCAGCAATGCGCTCGACTTAGAAAATCCAGATGTTCAAGCTGATTGCAAAGATCTACAAACACCGCGTACGGCCATCGGTTATTTAGTAGCGGGGCTTAGGCTGCGCCGAGAGAATAACGGCCCACCGATTACGGTACTCTCCTGCGATAACCTGTCGCACAACGGCCGGCTGACCGCTCAAGCGGTGCACACTTTAGCCGCCATACATAGCAAGGCACTTGCCGACTGGATAACACAGAACGTGTCATTCCCCGCCTCGATGGTCGATCGCATTGCACCGGCAATTACTCATGAAGACTATACCTCCGGCCAGCACCTCCTGAATTTAGAAGACCAAGCCTTAGCAATGACTGAGCAATTCAGCCAGTGGGTAATTGAAGATAACTTTGCCGGTGAGCGCCCGCCACTCGAATGTACCGGGGTCGAGTTCGTTGCATCCGTTGACGCGTGGGAGCAACGAAAACTCCGTCTACTGAATGCCGCGCACAGTGGGCTCGCCTATTTAGGCGGCCTCATGGATATTCAATACGTACACGAGGCGGTTGCCATGCCGGCGTTGCGCACAATGCTAGAGGCACTCTGGCAGGAGGCGCTTTACACCCTAGCGCCCGATGACGCCTTCGATGCCATGGGCTATTGTGATGCGCTGCTCCGACGTTTCGCCAACCCACACCTAAACCACCGCCTCTACCAAATAGCGACAGACGGCAGCCAAAAGCTCCCGCAGCGGGTTATCAGACCGCTAACCGAGCGCCTAGAACACGGCCTGTCCTCACCTACTATGACGCAAATTCTAGCCGCGTGGCTGCTGTGGCAGTGGGGAACAACCTTTTCCGGGCGGCGATTTACCGTCAACGATCCGCTGGCAATACACTTTAGCCAGGCCACAGCCGGTAGCGCGCGAGACGATCTCGTGGCAATAGACAAGCTAGTTGCCGCTTATGCGCCGCTGAAAGCGCTCTGTGGGCAATCAGCACGGCTTCGTGAAGATTTACGCGCCGCCTACGAGGCGCTAGCAAAGCGGTTCACCCCATAAACGCTGCGCGCTCTGATACCGCCACACAAACTCAGAAAATCGGGCGCGTGCTGGGCGGAGTCAAACTGATCAACAGGACCCATAGCCGATCACCTCAGAGGGACTTGGCCGGTCACCGGCAACGACAAGCTGTCGTGCGCACTTTGACTGACGCACAGCCAATTTTAGTCTCGCTGCGCTTTTGTCATACCGCGTTTTTGGTAGTAATCTGCGCCGCGATTAAGCACTTAAATATCCTTGAGCCAAAAGCTGCCGACCACTTAAATTTTGTTCCCACCGCCACTTACAGGCAGGACACTTAGGCGCCGCTTGTTTTTGGACCCTCAATATCAGCACTGTAACTACGCGAGAAACTGCCATGAGTAAACTGACGGACACCCTATCACCCATCGATAACTCCGTGTATGTCACTCGGCAATTGGCCGATGCGGCCGATGTTGAGCGCGCCGTAGCCAGTGCACTTCAGGCGCAAGTTGCTTGGAAGCAAACCGCACTTGCTGAGCGACAGGCCATTTGCCGCCGCTTTGTTACGCGCTTTGTCGAGAAGAAAGAGGCGATCGCCGAAGAGATTTGCTGGCAGATGGGGCGCCCTATTCGCTACGCGGCGGGCGAAGTTGCGGGGCTTGCCGAGCGCGCAAGCTACATGATTGATATCGCTGACGAGGCGCTTGCGCCGATTGTCATTCCCGAAAAGCCGGGCTTTGAACGTTATATATCCCGCGAGCCTCTGGGCATTGCATTCGTAGTAGCACCCTGGAATTACCCCTACTTAACGGCCATCAACGCCATTATGCCCGCCATCCTCGCGGGCAATACAGTCATTTTAAAGCACTCGGCTCAGGTACCGCTTTGCGCCGAACGCTTTGACGAAGTATTCAAGGCCGCAGGACTGCCCGAAGGTGTATTTCAGTACCTGCATCTGAGCCACCAAGAGACTGAAAATTTAATCGCCAACCCGCATATCGATTACGTCGCCTTTACCGGTTCAGTACCCGGCGGCGAGATGGTGGAGCGCGCGGCGGCGGGCAAGTTTTTTGGCGTCGGCTTAGAGCTGGGCGGAAAAGACCCAGCGTATGTCCGAGCCGATGCAGATTTGGATTACGCGGTAGAGACCACCATCGATGGCGCATTCTTCAACTCAGGACAGTCATGCTGCGGTATCGAACGTATCTATGTGCACGAAGCGATATTTGATGCCTTTGTTACCAAAGCCGTCGCCTTGGTCAGACAATACAAACTCGGACGATCAGACGACCCGGAGACAACACTCGGACCGCTGGTCAAAGCCTCCGCCGCAGACTTCGTGCGCGGCCAAATTGCCGACGCCATCGCCCAGGGCGCAGTGGCCCATATTGACCCAGCAGAGTTCCCCTTAGACAACGCGGGAACACCCTACCTGGCGCCACAGGTGCTCACTAACGTGAACCATACGATGCGCGTCATGACCGAAGAATCATTTGGGCCGGTCGTGGGTATTCAATGCGTTAAGGATGACGACGAGGCTGTCGCATTGATGAACGACAGCGAATTCGGACTCACCGCCTCGATATTCACCCGCGACACAGCGGCGGGCAAGGCACTCGGCGAGCGCGTTGCCACGGGCACACTGTTTGTAAACCGCTGCGACTATTTGGATCCTGCGCTCGCCTGGACGGGTATCAAAAACTCGGGGCGCGGCTGCACGCTGTCTAAACTGGGCTATGAATCGCTGACGCGGCCAAAGTCGTACCACATAAAGACAATCTAAGCGGAAGCACAGTTAATCGACCGGCGCCGGGCTATTTTGGATTACCGCGCTAGGACGCGCGATATACAAAAGGGTTCGTCATTTTTTATGCAACGAGCGAAGCAACCGAGATCGAAGGGTATTTCGGTATTGCTGCAAAATCGGCACGATTAGTTAAGAGGACAGCTAAGTCTGGCTAGCTTTAAGCAAGAAAGCGTCTCTTTGACGCGAGATCGCCTTCCCCATGAAATCTAAGAGACCATCAACTTATTACCCAAGACCGCCACGCTTGAGACAACTAAAAATTGAATTTCGTCAGGCCGCTCATAACTATGCTCGAGCACGACTTATCGCTGGCAGAAATCCCAAAACACTGGTCGCGCTCTTCACCTACCAAGGGTATTTTACTGCTTAGCTCGAGCGGGCAACCTGACACCAAAAGTCTTCATTTGTTTTCCGGGGCGCTCTAGCAAGCTAGTGTTACCAACACACATCATGTTAGCTGCGTTTTCGGAACAAAAATGCGATCTACTACTCCTCGAAAATATCCACAAAAACCACTATAAAAAAGGCGTTGACGGCCTCGGGAAAAGCTCTGGTGCGCTGCTCAACAACTTGGGGGAAATAGCGTCAAGTCTAACCCCCTATAAAAATATCTATACATCCAATAAAAGTTCCGAAGGCCTCCCTGCAATAATCTACGAGCCAATCTGCCAATATCCATGCGTTACAGTTGATAGTGACTGTCTCGAACAACAACCACTTTTTTAAAAATAAGTCGCAAACTGTCAGACTACATGGAACCTGACATCCACGTACGCGTCAGCGGCGGCAATACAACAGACGTCAACGCCGCCTTACAGCTAAAAAATCGTGTAATAACATCAAAATCCATCAAAATGTAAAATATGACGACCACAACCTTTTGTATGAATTGCACTTAAACGGCGAATTGGGGTTCTGGGTAAAAACCCTTCTGTGTCAAGATGTATAGTGGGCGCACACGAGTAATAATTGACCGATTCTGAATTTATATTGCACACCCCAAAATAATACTTGGTACTCAGAACTGCCAAAGGTATGTAGACAAACTAAATCAGCGGAAACAACTTAGCCTAGTGCCTACGGTTAGTTGATCCTTACAATTCGCGGATCGCGTTCCACCCTGCAACACAGCCCCCTGGACCACAATGACTTGGGAATGACTAAATGCTGCTACTCAGTTAAACTAGCCGAAATTTTCTGATTAATGCTGATGACCCTGCCAAACATTAAACTCAAGCGCTTACACGGCACCAAGCCTCCACCAAAAGATGGCCTGCCACTGATCTGCGTGGCGAAAAACGAGTCTTACTTTTGGCCTTTTTTCCTAACACATTATAGATCTTTGGGCGTGGAGCACTTTGTAATACTCGATGATCAATCGACAGACAAATCACTGGAATTTTTGTCAGCACAGCCAGACGTGACCGTACTGCGTGCAAATATGAACTTTTCCGACATGTACGGAAAGCTTAGATTTGGCATCGCGATTAGGGGCTTATTATCAAAGCACTTCTTTCCCGACCGATGGACCCTGGTCGCGGATGCAGATGAATTTTGGATCACGCCAACGGGTTTCAATTCTTTTCCAGACCTAATTACTAGCCTTGAAGCCAATGGCCATACCCTCTGCAGGGGTATAATGATAGACTTATTTCCGAGACAATTAAATCACATTGACCCATTGCAGACTGAAACACCCCCGTGGATTTTATCGCCTTGGTATGACGACATAAGGCCAATAAACTGGCCTGCGCAATCTTTTACGCCGACCCAAGTAAATCCTGAGCGCCAAGTGAGAAATCGAATGGCCCTCCGTTTGCTCTCCTGCGGACACATCAATCGAGCTGATTTAGTGGCACGCGGGCTTCCCTCAATTCATAAAAGCCCTTTAGTGAAATGGGCCCGGCAGACAAGCTTGTTGGGCGCGCATCGCATCTCTAATCGCTACCATGATTCGAATCAGCTAGCATGCGCTCATTTTAAATTCTTCCCACAGTGGCCGTCAAAAGTTAAAAAAGCCATTGAAAGCCAAGCTTATTATAAGGAATCAATTGAGTATAAGATGCTGAAGATGTCGATAGAGCATCTAAGTGACTTCGACCTCTGCGGCCCATCGTCAGAGAAATTTGCATCTTTTGAAGATCTAAAAAAATTCACTATCTAGAAATAACATTAAATGCTTAATCTTTTTTCTCATCAGACTGCGCCCGCGTGGAGAGCATAATGTAATGAAAATATTCAAATTCCCGTCTTTCCGAACTCCATACGAGGTAACGATCAGGGACCGAGCAAGAGCCTCAAGCCTTACATCAGTGAGGTTTTATGGGCATGACAAATTGGTAGTATGCGACTTTAATGACAAGGCTACCTACTTAGTTAGAATGTCTTCACATGGAGGCCTCGACCTATTGGACCATACAAATACTGTTATAAGAGGCGGCGTACCCGTCCAAACTGATTTGATGGATATCAATAAAAATATTTTTGCGGTGACTAATTTCTTCCAAGGCTCAATCTCTATATACAAGATAGATGCTTTCAGGATTAATTTCGTTAAGGAAATAAAGCTAAACTCATTTATTTATGTTCATGGTGTCAGATTCATCCCCGGTTACGATAACTTAATCTGGGTCTCATACTGCGGCGCCAACAATAAGTGCGTTCAGATTATTGATTACTTAAAAGAAAAAGTTGTCCACACAATCCCAATGAAAGAACAAGCTCAAGACTGCGCTTTTTTACAACAGGGTGGGCGATCGTATGCCATGCAGTTTGCTAGAACACCACACATCTCTGAAGGCAGACTGCCAGCTGGCGCCCCGCTGAAGGAAATGTACGCAACAGTTTATTTACTCGAACTCCCAGAGAATATCAATTCAGCAGCGCCAAGAATGGTCAGTGAGGCACGTTTCGACGGACATTTAGACGCTGCCAAGGAATACAACGGCGCAGTATATTCTGCAAATCAATATATGGACTGCATCGATGTATTTACGCTGAACGGCACTGATATTTTAAAAACCGGAAATATTCCTGGGTTCAACTTTCCACATGGCGTAGACATTAGAAGTGACGGCGTCATTGCAGTTACCAACTATGGAGATAACTCCCTACGAATCGGGCGTCTAAACGTTAATAACTCAGCGTGAAGAAAAACGTCACGGACGTCGCAGAAAGGCAACGTTTTCGGCTGTTCAGATATCAACGCTATCGATAATCACGCTGCCTTATTTTGACCTTTCCTCCTTAAGACTTGTCCACTACATAGGCAAGGGATCGCAGCCCAAGCTCTAGTAAAGATTCATGCCCGTAAAATTTACACGACGTAGACTGACCACATCGTCGACGTCTTCAATCCAGAAACTTACGTGAGCGCCCTATAAAGGCCCGTTAATAAGCCCTCAAATCGCTTCGATACATTCGTTTGTTCATGCGCAGCGCGCCAACTATCGTACCCAGGTGCCAGCAATGTCTCGCCTTCATGCCAACGGTTAATTAGGTCAGCAATTCCATCTGCTAAGTCTTCGGGCGTAACTCCAGAAAGGACATTAACCGCAGGAAGTACGTCTTCGAAAATCGCAAGCGGGGTCACACATACAGGAACACCGCTGGCTATGCCGTGCCTCACGGCTGCGCTAGACGACTCTCCTGTATTTTGGTATGGAAATACTATTAGGTCAGCAGCGCTGATTCTCGAGAATACTTCAGCGTCATCCAAAAATGCACTGTCAAAGCATACTGATTCATGCAACTCGAATGCGCTAATTGCCCGCTCTATTTCGCGCGCAACTAACGCTGAAAGCGGTGCAGAATGGAGCGCATTCATCATGTGCAGTTCAACATCATAGCCCTTGTCGATTAAGATCCTTATGGCACTAATAAGCTCAACTAAACCCTTGTGTGGGAGGCAGAAACCGAAGCTAGTAACTACGAATGTCCTCGTCGACCTAATCGACTGCGAGTTAATTCGCGCCGGCTGGTTGATCACTCCGTGGGGAAATAGTGTTACATTTTCAACGACGTCAATATCTTTAAGCCGATTCATATCGTGGATCGAGTGAACAATCACGCGGTCACATAAACGCAATGCATCCTTGAGCAGGGCCAACGATTTGCTTGGATCATCAGGAGGATTCACAGTGGAATGAAGCGTGATGACAACTTTACGGCCGAGTTGTTTTGATCTACAAATAATATGTGCCAGCGCAGTAAATTCGAAAAAATAAAAATTGAATTGAATGACTACTACATCCATCTCGCTCCGCTCTAAGGCCTCAGATAGATGGCTCAACCTCTCATTAACGTCATTGCTCATCCAACACCGCGTCACATTCTCATCATCGAGAATGATCTGCTCTCCGTTGGCCACGATCTCGCCAAATAGTTTTACGCTAAGTGACATATCTTTAACGAGGAATCGAGAGTAACCAGCAATTCCACAGCGCGTATTCCAACTGCTCACCCAGCCGACTATAGGATAAGTCGCATGTCGTCCCTGACCAATATAGGAAACTAAACTCTGTGTTCGTTCAGCCGCGTACTTCCACTGGAATTTTGCCCTAAGCCAATCCGCCGCAATAGCGACCTCTTGCCTGCGATGCTCCTCACCTGCATCCAACGATTCACGGAGTGCTGATACTAAGTCGGGCAGTGAGGCAGATGCCCAAACCGACGAGTGCTGCTTGAAATGGGTGTCAGCAAATTCGAAACGAAAGTCCAACGATCGAATTGCGCCGCAGTCAATAAAATCCATTTGCCCCCCCCAGCGCGTCATGATGACGGGCAACCCAGTGAGAATTGCCTCAACCGCGGGAAGACAAAAACCTTCCGCACGCGCAGGTAAGACCATCACATCGCACTGTGCCATAAGCGCCTTTAGCTCGGCATCAGTTAGATCATGATTAACAACTGAAATAGGCGCGAGGTTAGAGACAGTGCTTGTTAAGTGATGAACTTGTACCGCCAAGGAATTATGTTCATTGGGAAAGGTCTTTATAACGAGCTCTACATCGTCATTGATCGTGAATGCCTTAGCCCATGCTTCGAGTAAAAGATCGACACCTTTACGCGGAAAACCGGAACTAATGTGGATGAATTTGATACCTGATTGCAGCTTGAAAGGTGCCACATAATCACTAGAGGGAACCACTCGATCCCAGTGATCAGTTCCCAAGCCGCAAATAATCGTAGGAACACTCACACCGCTGTCTATTAGCACTTTTTGGACATGCGTGGACATTACGCTCAAACCATCGAGAGAATTGTTAATATCCGAAGCCCAGTTAAAGGGAAACTGCGACTCTTCCCACCCATATGCGTGAAGCAAATTGAATGTCCCGCGCATATCCGTACATCTTGGCGGGTACATGTTCCGGCTATGGATGCTTGGCTTCAAATCGCTCCGACCCACCTCGTTCACGACCGATTCCACGAGATCCGGGCACCTATCTGCAAACGTGCTGTCAAGAGGAATGGCCCCAGGGCCATCTGCGCTCAATATGGAGACCGAATTTAAGCTTGCCAATGACGCCCGAGCAAACTCTCTATTAACTAGAGCCAGACTATAGCTGTCATTAATAGGCCCCTCCAAAAACCAAGTTGCGTCACCCAGCTCGGAAAATCTCTGTAACTGCAGTTCGTTCTTAGCGATTGCGTCCGCACACTGTATTAACAGCGATGGGTCCTGCGCATGTAGCGCCAGCTCAGACAACGACGTCATCAATCGCGGGTAAACCGTCTGTTGATAGTAGTTAATTAATCCCATAATGGGTGTTTTGTCGGCTCTCTCAGCCAATAACGATTCCCACGCGTCAAAGGCTGATCGGGCGGTTGCATCCCACGTAAACCGACGCGCGTTCACCATTGAATTGGCCAGCAGGGCCTCGCGGAAACCTTGATCAGCTAACGCCTGATGAAGCTTTTCGTAGATCGCACTTACTGTAAAAGGGTCGAAGAGCGCATTAGGATCACTGACGACCTCTGGCAAACTGGAGCAGTTCGCAGCGATTACTGGCGTACCGCTAATCAACGCCTCTAGTGCTGGCAAACCAAAGCCCTCGTGCCACGATGGAAAAACGAGTAACGTCGCAAGACGATAAAGACTCGCAAGCTCCTTATCTGAAATAAAGTTAGTGAATATCACATGATTGCTGACCGAAGCAGATCTTGCTATCGCTACTATTCGCGCCGCCTCGTCATCTGATATATGCCCGGCGATTACCAACGGGTATTCAATGCGTAAATCAATATCCAGCTTTGCATAGGCCTGTATCAATCGAGGTATGTTTTTCCGATGATCGGTGCCGCCGACGTACAAAATAAACCACTGTGGTAGGCTCAGGCGAGCGAGGTGCTGTCTATCATAAGATTCTGAATGAGCGCTAAGAAAAACATCATCAATACCTAGTGGCGTGTGACATATTCGGTCTTTGTCCACAGACAGGTAATTCTCAAACTCATTTGCAGCTGACTCGGAAATAGCAAATACCGCATTGGCTACAGTGAAATATTCAATCTTCTCTCGATAATGCCTCGCATATAAGTCGTCGTATTTCAGATAATCGTCAGCGAAAATTAGAGGGATCAGGTCGTAGCCCGTCACCGTAACCAACGTCTGAGTATCAAGACGCGCTATGCTGGTTACTGCATCATCCGAACTCCCCTCAACAACGCTACATATGTGAATGATGTCAAACTGAAACGCTTCAAATAGGGCTTCACGTATCAGCTCGGCGGCTTGACGCCTGTAGCCGTTTCCAGGATTACCGTCTGCAACCGGAGTTGGTGTTGTAAAATACAAAAACCGACTCTCACTAAGCCAAGGCGAGAGTCGGATTTTTATAGCGTTTATTGATTCTGGAAAATTCTGATTTAACGCTATATAGACCTCATGTCGCCCTGCACTTTTAACTACATGCTCTGCAAACGATAACGAATACCTTCCAATACCTCTAAATCGGCTTGCAGTCTGAGCACCCTGAAGATCAAGTAAAATGCGCATAGTAAAACTCTTTATTTACCGCCATCAATGACGCTATTTAGATCAGCTAGTACTCTTCTCGATCTCGGCGTTAGTTCTGCGGTTGGGATCCCCATTGCAGGTTGATTAGCTGCCACCTGCGGACGAATTGCTCGAGAGATTGCGGTAATCAAGCGACGACCACGACGAGTACTGTATAGGTATTTCACCGCTCTGCTTTGCCTTAAATAGACGATTGCGGACCACAGCGCCCGAGAAGGTGCTGATTTGGCCCAATAAAAAACCACCACGATTGCTCTTTTTGAAAAGCTAGGGGCTGAATAAATCAAAGTCGCTATAAGGCGTAACGGCCACGTGATGCGCCAAGACATAGAAGATCGTAAGGCATTAGCCGTTGCCTCGAAGTCCTTCCTGGAATGCTCTAGCTCCGTATGACGCCTGCAGAGCTGATCGTAGTTGACGCGTTGCGCCGCTAACGAAACCTGCAAGTCCGACATCTGATGCTCAACAGCCGCAAGCTTACGGCGTAACACCGCAGTCTGTTCATTTGACGCCGCTAGATGCCCATTTTGGATCTCATATAAATGCTTAATACGGCCTACTTCTTCAGACCAGCGCTCAGAGACAGCGGCATTGTAATCTAACAATTCCAGAGCCGTACGTTTGAAGTTAGACGCCCCAGCTCGCTCGCCGCTACAGCATGGGGGTAGTACGTCAGGCACGATTTTGCGTCTTGGTAGCCGATCCAGCTGGCTTTGGTCCCAGCCCTCAGCAATTAGGAGCTCGTGAACTTTGCTTTCCAGTTCTGTAAAAAAATCGATGTCATGCGCATCATAGTTTCTGATCGGAACGGCGGCATCACTAAGGTCGATTTCAATACCGCACTCTCCATTGATGAATCCTGCAATCTCCTCTCTATACGAGATGTCTGTAGATACTTTGTCAATTGAGACGCGAAGATCAGAATTCTCAAATGATAGGTCAAACGATAAACACCAAATGAGATAAAAGCATAGGTAACTATTCTCTGCCGATAATGGGCGATCTTTATAGAAAGCCATGGCAGCCTCGACATTAGCCGAGCTATATTCTACGACTCCAATCGTCGAGAGCAGTTGTTTTATTATATTTGGTGGCGACTTCGCTTGCATTATTAACTGGAGAGCGCAGTCAAAATAGCTGTCCACTTTGTAGGACCACCATTGATCCCAGGGGTTCCTATATAAGTAAATGTGCATCCCCGGAAACGCTTTATACAGCATCGGCATTCGGCCCGTAGATCTGCACTCCTGAATGACAATATTCCGATCGACACTACCTATAATTGACTGCCAGTATTCAAATCCCGACGCTCGATCATTCCGATCATTGGTAAAGAAGCCGGCATAAATAGCTTCCTCTGCTATTGCATCCGACCAGCTTGGCCAACAGTCGAAAAGTGACTGAAAATAGGCGTCCGTCGACTTGGGATGGCGAAGATATTCGCGCTTTTTTGTTGTGTCTAAAGCAAGCAAATGATCGGGTTCGCCTCGCGAGAACCATGCTACTTCATGCATAGGTTCCTGAAAACATTCGAAAGCATCAGCTTTCTGAAAGGCACTCAATAAATACGTGCTGCCCGACCTGAACAGAGAATGTATAAAGACTGTTTTATGTATCACTACCTTTTACCGCCGCTTAATTTCGCCTACCTGTCGCTTGTAGCCCATATTGATCTACAGTCGATTTTGGAAATTGCCTCAATATTTTTCTGATTCATGCGCTTTAGAAGTAATCCGCCACTATTCCCATAACTTCATTCTCTGTTCTCTATAGCTCAAATTAATCGGGTTTTATCTGGCGTCTATTTTCAGGGTGTGGCGTTGTGTTTCCTTGAAGTATAAAGCTCCCAGACATCATATTAATGTCGTCACAATGGCGTTTCCGTTTCCGTCTTCGTTAAATACCTTAATCAAGGACACAATAATTCACCTCGATTAAACGCGCTCACCAATCTTAAACCTCGCCACGGGTACCTGCTGCTTTTTGCATTCATCGGCAAGGTATTGCAAGAGTTCCGTTTCAGATTCCGGTGCATTTCGTGTATTTAGTAATGCTGTCCAAAGTGACCCACAACTACTAGAGCCCGCCAACGCGAACCCTTGCGCGCCGGCGATGGTCCAGGAATATATCGATATCCCCTTAGGTGGCGAAGATGCTACCGACTTTCTAATCGCCGCATCCACTGTTTGATTACAGTGTACTTCGTCGATCAAGTGAACTATGAAGGTCGCACGACGCTGGTGAAACGCCATGAGAGCAAAAAGCGCAAGGGAGAATAGTAGTGATCCGCCGGGTGGTAACACCAGCGTTCTCGCGTTTTCGCGAAGTTGATTAATATTAACTCGTGTTCTAGCGCAAAAAACCTCGGTAAATGGGTAATCAACCGATATCTCACTCGAGAATGAAGCCGCCAGAACCAACCCGCCGAGTAGAGCGTCGTTGTCCAAACTCGGCAGTGGCTGACTAGGCACCGCGAGCCATTTCTTGTCCATTTCATATTGGCCAATAACACTAAAGAAACTTGGCGCATGAAAATGAGTGGCCGCACGACGATTTGGACGGCGGGCCGTTACCGGCACAGGCAGCCCCGCCAATTGGTAGTGGATGGGCCATTCGGAGGTATACAAAACGGTCTGTTTAGTAGTTCTCGCAATTTCCCCCGGGTAGCTATTTAGCAAGGCGCTAAATATTCGGTCTTCCCCTGTACCAAAGTCGCTCGGCCAGAAGGCCCACGCAACAAGAAGGTCCTTAGCCGCCGAAGACAGTGTCAAACAATTGGTATCTATATGCTCCCCAAGGTGCTCGGCACGTTCCCGTGGAGTTTCTTGCCCGGTATCACCTAAGAACACTCTTCGCTCAGTAACAATGGCCTTCGCAGATGGATGGGCCGCGGCAATGATCAGCTCAATGTGGTCGGGGGTGATTGCGTTATCCGCGTCAAGAAAACTCACCAAGTCGCAGTCGTTCGCAAATGCCCATGCAGCGCCTATTGCACGCGGCGCCGCGCCAGAATTGTTGGTTCGGTAGGGCAGTGAGAGGGTGGCCAACTCGTGTCCGCTTTCCTGATATCGTCGATGCAACGAGGGATGGAACGTTTTTTGAACACCGTCGCTTACAATGACGTGCAGACAGGGGCTTTTTTGCGCAAGCACGGAGGAAATCATCCGAGTAAGCGTTTGCTCGGACTCACGAAAACACGGGGTTACTATGGCGATCTTTGTATTCATAAGTCCCTTTAGTCTTTTCGCACAACAGCAACGGCCGCCGCTAGCTGCGATGGCGTGCTTTTTATGTCGATAAAGTCTGCAATCTCGGTCACTTGTTTGATGGGATTGGAAATAAGGTCGCTATATTTAAACCACTTTGCAGGCGCTGCAGTTTCGGATATCGCGTTGATCAGGCTTAGGTATATTTTGTGTGCGCCTTGCTGGCCAAACTGGGCTGCCCAGTTGCGCCGAGCCCTAGTTCGCTCTATCGCTGCGAAATCACGCATGACTGCTAAGATCTTTATGTCAAAGACCTCGGAGAGTTCGTCAATAAAAAGCGCCGACAGCGGATGTTTCAACATAATCGGTCCCGAGGTACCGTCAAGGTGTTCGGCTTCGAATTGCCGGATTTGCTCCAGCGCTTGGTGTTTACTAGCGTGACGAGTGACACTCGACTCGGTAGCCATTGAAAGCAGCAAATCTCGGAAGGCCATCATTTCATTGGCCTCCGTTCGCGGGTCGGCCGTCTGAAACATAGGCCCAGGGGTTTCTGCCCCGAGTGCTGCGACTACTTGGGCCGTCACCGAAGTGCCACTACTCCATGATCCTGACACCAAAATCACAGTGCGCTTTCCCTTCCGTGTTGGTCTAACGTTATTCACTGTGGCTTTATGTGACAGTGCGGGGTGAGGTACGAAATCTTCGTTTTTTCGCGTCCATATGGGTTGCGAACCGTAACCATCATCCGCCTTCATGACCGTCATCGGTAAAGGGCGCATAATTTCTGGTTGGGTAGCGGCCGGATAGCGCACAGAGATGTTCGCCGGGGCTTGGCCTGCTTCCCAGCGCTGGTACGCAGTGGTGAACAGGGCCTCAAGTTGTCTGGTCCTATTTTGGGCGTCGTAACAGGTGGTTGCGCGTGCATTAGCGAGCTTTGTTTTGAGGGTCCGAAGCAGCTCGGGGTTGCGAGCGAGGTGAAGCGCCTTAGCGACATAATCACGTGGATCACGAGCAACCAGCGACGGCAAACCCGCCGCCCGTAACAACCCGGCGCTAACCCGACCCGGAAAGTTCTTCCCGTTAATGGTTAGAACAGGTACGCCGGCATAGAGGGCGTCGGCGGTTGAAGTGTGCCCTCCATAAGGCCATGGATCCAGCATGAGGTCCATCGCGGCGATTCTATTCAGATGCATCGAATTCGTCATAGCGCGAGCGCCTATTATACGTTTCACATCCACCCCAGCTGCCACTGCTGACTGCCCCAGTCGTCGTCGGGCCGCATCACCCGGGTCCAATAGACTTAGTACTGAATTCGGTACGGCCTTCAAGATATCCATCCATACTGACCACACATCGCCTTGAATTTTATTGATTGCGTTGTAAACACCGAAGACGATGCCATCCTTAGGAAGTCCCAAATCAGCGCGCGATACGGGGCTGACTGGCGGGTATGAGCGATGGTCGTTAATTTGATAGGTGGGATCCATCCTTAACACGGACTCCGGATATTCAGCTTCGGCTCCCGCTGGGATAGTCCAGTGATCGCCAACGACATAATCTACCCCGACTCCTCCCACGCTACCTGCCCAGCCAAGATAGTCAATTTGAACAGGGGCCGGTCTAAACGAGAGGATAGACATTCGATTTGCACGTGTAGGCCCGTTTAGCTCTACCAACACGTCAATCCCTTCGCCGCGAATCATTTCGGCTGCATCGGCATCGTTTTTGTCGGCAACGGTCAGTATCTTACTTACCGCTTGTTCCGCTTCAATTCGAATGGGTGACTTGTCGTCCCACCCAGAGCAGATTAGCACTACCTCGTATTTCTTTGGATCATGGTGCCTCAGCGCCCCCATCATCAAACGTAGCGTCGGATGTTCACGGAAGTCACTGGAAAGATATGCCACCTTCAACCGGCGGCCGGCGAGCGGGGGCCGAGATCCCGTAAACTCACGGCTATCTTTGGGCAGCGATCGCTCCGCCCAACCGCGGGTCACGGCGATATTCATCTTTTGATCAGACGACCACAGCAAATTTGTTCTAGGGCTTTCGTTAACGGCATCTAGCTGACCGGCTTTGTAAGCATCGGTAATCTGCTGTGTAAGACGATCGCTTTCCTCAAACGCCGCACAGCGTTGAGTAATATAAAGCAGCGTGGCCGTATGGCTGAGTGGTCGTCCCAAACGCTCATAGGCGTCTACCGCAGCACGGAGCGCCGTTTCCTGTTCGTTGTACCTTACCAGCAAATTAGCGGCAACGAGAACAGCTTCCGGGTCCGCTTCCGCGTCGGACACGATCTTTTGTGTTGTCTCTTTTGCCGCGACATGCTCACCGAGGCGATCTTGGCAAGTAGCCAGCAGCGCCAATGTCTTACTATTACTATTTCCCCGCTCCTCTGCCCAGCTGAGCAAGGTGATGGCGCCGGCGGGATCGGACTGCTTGGTAAGATCGATTGCACGCAGAAGCAACTGGTCGACGTCACCGATCATCCCAGGCGCCTTTACCGCTACTTCTCGCAGCAGCCCTTCCAAAATTCGCTCACTCTTTACGACGCCTTGCTTTCGCAGAGTTTGAGGCAGGTTCTGTAACATCTCGTTCAATGTTGGCACGTCTTTTGCCCTTTTTTGTCTCAGAAAAAAGGGGGCCGAAGCCCCCTTGGATTTTCTAGCTCGGACTGATCATCCGAAGATAATGCTATCCGCAACACGGTCGATGATTTGATCGGCGTCGTCGACGTTATTATCGACTCCCGCACCCGTAACGATAATGCGACCATCGAACAAGTCACTCGTGATAATCACCGCATCAGAGACATCATTAAAGTCAAAGGTCAGATCATCCACTGAAGCACCCTCAAAGGCACTGAGATCCAAACGGTCAGTGGCCAAAAGCACACCATCAGTAACACCGCTAAGCTCAACATCACGCGCCGCACCTAGACCCGCTACGAACCCATTGATCGTGATATCACCGATGTCACTGCCCTCAAACACATAGGTCTGACGAACACCGTCACCATCTTGATCAATGATGTCCACATCATCATCTATATTGGTATAGACCTCGGCAGATCCAAAGTCACCGAAGGTAATGGTAACGTCGTCACTGAGGTTCGCACCGCCGAGATCGATAAGAATAGTGTTGCCACTACCATCCGCATCTGACAAGTCGATTGCGCTTAGCGTGGTTTTGAAGAAGTCATCCGTGTCAATGTCAATCGTGATATTGCCCATATTTGAGCCACTAAGATCGACATCAATCTCGCTAGCGCCTCGAACAGTATCTAGATAAATATCAACGGTCGACCCAGCATCCGACAAATCAACGGAGATGTTGCCCAGCGTGACTACCTCGTCCGTGGTACTACCCGTCACATCCAAGTCGAACGCGCTATCAGCAGTGACATCGATGTGACCCAAGGTAACAGTCGAATCAAGGTTGTCAGTGATATCTAACGTGACCACTGATCCGGACAGCGTTACAGCACCCAGCGTAATAGTCGCGTCATTATTATCGGTGATGGCAAAATCAATGGCATCGCCGTTAATTATGGTGTCACCGACAGTAATGGTGCTGTTGTCGTTGTCTGTGATATAGAAATCGACGGAGTCGCTCGCGTCAGCGTTAATGGTCACGTTGCCGAGGGTAATCGTGCTGTTGTCGTTATCGGTCACCAAGACATCGACAAATTCGCTTGCGTGGATTGTCACATTGCCGAGGGTAATCGTGCTGTTGTCGTTGTCTGTCATCACTAAATCGAAATAGGTCACGTCACTCATCAGCACATCGCCGATGGTGATGTCGACATAATCGTTATCAGTCATCGAGACTTCGCCGTCGGTGTAGGTCAGAGTCGATGAGAAACTTACAATATCAATGTCTGTATCAGAGCCATTGTATTCAATCACCAGGTCCACACCACTCCCGTAACCGAAGCTGTCGCTACCGTCGCCGATCTGAGTAACCGCACCGATATCGATCACCGAGTCAGTGTTGTCTGCAATCAACAAGCCACCAGCCTCGCTAGCCAAACTTACCTGACCCATGGTTACTGATGTGTCTGAGTTACCATCGATTCTAACACCAGCAAACGAGCCTTCCAGGGTGACCTCACCCAGGGTAATAGTTGCACCCAAGTTGCTATAAATGTCAATTTCTGCCAAACCAGCATCACTGTACGCATCAATAACAAGGCTTACATCGCCAAAAGTGATGTCCGTATCACTGTTGCCAGCGAGCTCGAGCACAGAAGCACCGTAAGCGACGCCCCCAAACTCATCCGAGAAGTTCGCAGCCGTAGTGAGCACGCTCACATTGCCAAAAGTGATCTCACTATCGGTGTTGTCAACAACAGACAGAGAGTTATACCCGAGTCCGATGTACCCGCCGTCGGATCCTACTGTGACGTTATAGTCACCGAAGGTTATTTCGCTATCGGTGTTACCGGCCACATTCAGCACCGAGACGCCGAAGGCACCTAGATACCCTGCATCAGAACCGCCACCAATAGTGATGTCCGTATTACCGATGGAAATAACAGACTCACTGTTGCCTTCAATCAAATTGAAGGCTTGACCAATCTCCGGACTATAACCACCGTCCGACATCGCACCAAGGTCAATAGCGACATCACCCATGACCACATGTGCGCCGTCGTTATCCGAAACCATCAGTAACGCCACATCATTGACATCAATGTGCACTGTGCCAAGGTCAACCTGAACCCCAACCTGTGGAACAAGGACTCTATTGAAGAGCTCAGTCTCGCCTTGGTTGCCTACAATCGCGACCGCCGCACTGTCGCTTCCCGACATCGAGACGTTGCCGACTTCGACAGAGAGAATGCCTGCGGAATAATCATCGATATTATTGGCAATAACAAGCGCCGACCCGGCCTCATAAGGGAACCCGAAAGGACTTGGACCGTCACTTAAGAACGAGCCGATGTTGGCTCCCGTGATGCTATAATCGTTATCAGTATCTTGAAGGGTCACATCGCCCATGACGATATTGACATCGTTACCATCCGAAGTTGCGACCTGACCACTCACTTCGACGAAAGCACTAGCCGCAGACGCGTCAACATTGCCCAACGTCAACGTGGTGTTCTCAGAATCACAGAAGGTGACAAAAGCGTCCTGACCCGCTGCATTGAGGTCGACATCACCGATCACAACGCTCGTGCCGCTCAAAACAACTCCGCCGACCCAAACTTCATTGCCGTCGTTAGTAGCAGCAGTAGCGTCTGACTCGTTTGCCCAATCAAAATTAATATTGCCGGCAGTGATGGTTGAGCCTTCGTCGTCAGTAACCCACAACGCGTTGGTCCAGTTGTAATCGTCGGCCCCGACATCCTCACCAGCGGTGACATCGATATCGATATTACCCAGGGTGATAGCAGCTCCGGCGTTACCCGCAAGCGTAATGCCGCCCGCACTATCGCTTTCATCGCTTACAACCATGTTGATGTCGATATTGCCCACAGTGACCGTTGAGCCATCAGAGAAGTCGTCAACATGGACACTGCTGTCAAGGTCGCCGGTTAAGCTAACCGCCGCAACGCCCACAGTACCAACGCCCATTACACCGTCAGAGACTGAGTGGCCGTCTAGGTGAAGTATCGCGGCACCTTCTGCAAAGCCATCCGTATCAAGCGAGCTAATAGTTACGCTATCGATCGTGGTGGCGTAGTCGCCCAAGTCAATGGCCGCATCGGTGTTGAACGCTTCTACAACAACAGCCGCGTCGGCGTCATTGCCAGAATCGTCCTCACCGCTCGTAATATCAACGTTAATGTCACCATAAGCGCCACCAAACACAAACACATCAGCGTCGGCGCCATTTTCTTCGGCCGTTACTGTTACGTCTATGCCAGTGCCAGAGGTGAACCCAACTAACGCCACATCAATTGTGTCGTTATCACCCGTTACATTAAGAGAGGTCAGGCTGGTATTGTCCTCAGCGTTTAAGAGAACACCAATTTCGTCGCTGCCAACAATACTGAGCGCCTCAACACCTGGGGTAGCAATCGCCAATATCTGGTTGTCAAGTTCTTCGGTCGCGGAAGTCGACTCTCCCAGATCATGGTCAGAGCTAAACTCCGATACGTCAATGGTGAAGCTAGCCGCACCGCCATCAATGGTTAGGGTTTGCCCAATACGGTCGCCTTCGAGTTCAGTTTCCCCCATTTTAAGGACCGAAACGTCACCAAGACCACTGATATCGAGCGTAACATCGTCTGAGATATCGACATTAGTCTCTAAAATCAGCGTATGAAGATCACCAGTGACATTGCCGTCCATGGTGACATCGAAGTCTTCAATATCAGAGTCAGACAGAACAGAAGTCGCGGCGCCTGGCGCAGCAAATTGGTAGTGAAGTGTGTTATCACCCTCACCAAGATCGATCGCACTGTCGTTTAGCGAGGCATTAACCGTGCTGACTTTAACGGTGTCATCACCAGCGCCCGCATCGATGTCGAGGACGATCTCGCCTACCCATTCGCTGCCAGAATTAATATTGCGAGACCCGACCTCAATAACATCGTCGCCCTCACCACCAATCACACTAATGGAAGCGTCAGAAGCCATGAGGTATAAGTCGTCGTCACCAGTACCCAAATCGACGCTGATCGCGCCAACATAGGCCTCGTTGTTACTGAACACTTCATCATCGCCAGCGCCGGTAGCAATGGTTACGTCACCGTGCATTTGATCAGACCCAGTGGCGTCAACTGCATACATTTGGACGTAATCATCGCCAGACCCGGTGGTGACACTCACATCGAGAGCAGTATCAGCGTCTGACTTACCTACGCCGAAATAAACCAAATTATTACCGGTTGCTTCACCGGCATCGATGGTGGTTAGCGTCGGAATGAGCGCATCATAGCTAGCATCGAGGCTGATATTTGAATTACCGGTAACGGAAATGCTTTCAAGATAAGTGTACTTCCCGCTCTGGCCTTCGAAGTCAACATTCAGATACTGGCCGTCAGAGGTCGCGCCATTCAAATCCAAAATGACGCCGCTTGGACCGCTACTGTAGTCAAGCGATGTGCTGCTAAACGACTCGAGGCTTAAAGATAGCGCTGAGTCCTCATCAGAGACTGCGCTGTCAACTTGAATTGACACAGGATCAGCCGTTGCAGTTTCAACAAAAATATCTATGTCGTTAGTGTTGCCACCTAAATCAACCGAAATACTGCCTACACCATCAGAGCCGCCAACATAAATATCTAGCTGACCACTACCTAAACTATCGGATGTCGCATCAATAACCACATTGCCAACTGACCCATAGGATGAGTACACATCTATGTCATCTTCACCGCTAGCCGAAGTAATTGTAATGTCGACATTACCAACGCCATCACTACCGAACACGGCCAGCTGTGCAGCAGTACCCGCCAGGTCACCCACGGTCGCGCCGTCAGAAGCTGCTGCCACAGAGACACTACTGGAGGCATCAAACAAAACTGACCCGATTGAACCGTTCTCGGCATCAACAGTGACACTGCTACCCGACGTCACGTCAACCGACGTTATCGACTCGTCGACGTCGATATCTACAGCGCCGCCTGCGTCAACAATAATTGAGCCGGCTGCATTCAGAATAGCGTCTACGCTTCCTTCCGCAGTCGCATCAAGCGAATCCACATTGCGGGCATCGACCAGTACATTGGCGCCCGCGCTAACCACAATACTGCTAACGTCACCCGCGTCAATCTGGCTGTAGGCCTCGGAGGTTACGTCAATCGAGGTAACTGCACCCGCGTCTACATAGGCATCTTCGCCGGCTTCGATAGTAATCGAGGTGGCATCACTTACATCCACGTTGACCGCGAATGCGTCGACATTAAGCGAGGTAACGTTACCGGCTTCTACAGTGGCATTGCCACCTGCGCTGATGTCAATCGAAGTAACATCTCCCGCACCCGAATAAGCGTCTTCGCCAGCAACGATATTGATCGAGCCAACATCATCGCCCGCATACACCTGCGCGGCCGCGCCCGCGTCAACCGTGATGCTCTCAGCGTCACCTGCGGTTACAACGACGTCCGCATCACCCAATACAGAGAAGGACGTGGCCGAAGCATCGCTGATATCCACATCACCGCCAATGCCGCGACCCGTGGTAAATTCACCAATACTTACCTCACCGCTCACCGCAGATTCGACTTTCACGTCACCAGAGGCATCGCCTGTGATGATCAGCGACTCAGCACCAATTATGCCTGTCAAATCCAAATAACCACTGCCGCTTCCCAAACTTGCAGCGCTACCGAGGCCGATACTTAACGACTCAACATTCTCAATGGTAGCAAACGTGGGGAGCTCAGTTACCTGACCCCGAACAGCCAACTCCAGGCGATCAAACCCGAGACCACCGTTAATTGTATCAAACGCGTCTAGCGTCGGTGTCCAGCCATCAGCATCACCCGCCTGACCGCGAATCAGATCGCCGCCCTGCGTACCCTCGACTTCATCAATACCCACTTGCAACGTAAAGGTTGCCGCCGCAGTCTCACCACCTGCATCGGTAGACGCTTTAGACGCATCCGCAGAAGCGCGGTCATCAACGCCGTCTACTGCAGCAGTGGCCGCCTGGCGACCCGACTCAGGAACCCACTCATCACCCGTCTCAAGGAAATTGTCCGAGAAGTAAAGTGAGGCTTCAACCTTGTAATCAAGCACACGGCGGTCATCAAGACCAGCACCGTTAATCAAGGCAAAGACCAGCTGGTCTGCATTGACTGAGCCCGTATCTAACTCGTTGACCCAGTAAGCGTAGCCCGCTTCATCAGGCTCGCGCTCAAACAAATAGCCGTACATTTCATAAACCAGCTGCTCGTTGGTCAGGGCGCCGAGGCCCTCCTCCCACTCCGGCTGATCATTAACGAAGTTGGCTCTCACCTCCTCCTCAGTCAAATTACCGGTAACCAACTCGTTTACCCAATAATCCAACCCCTCCGGGTCGGTGGCCCGGCCAAACAAACCAATATAGAGCTCGGCAACTGCCTCTCTCGCTTGGATTTCAGCTTCTGTGTACGTTGACATCTAATCGCTCCTAAAGGCCTATCGACCCGATTATTTCTTTGAATTCATGGGGCTGCACGCACCCTTACTACTTGTGAAGTACTACTCGCTAGCAAGAATACAACACATTCAGCGCGCACAGCTAGCGCACCCGACGCCAATTTATCCCACTCTTTGTTCCGTAGCAACAACCTTTCGGGCTTGGTTTCCTCGCTCAGCGTGTCCAGGCGCGCGGCAAGGTCCGTCACCGGCTTCATGACCCG
>Ga0209652_1001034_pt1 | contig 22902 bp, 18 predicted proteins | sample SaaInl74LU_5_DNA_FD_184641 | JGI IMG/M metagenome (GOLD analysis project Ga0209652, IMG submission 184641) | Marine microbial communities from expanding oxygen minimum zones in the Saanich Inlet - ESP_74LU_5_DNA (SPAdes) (version 2) | ecosystem: Environmental > Aquatic > Marine > Intertidal zone... | reverse complement strand
CTTTGTTGTTCTTGTTGTTGTTTGGTCGACGAGGTGATCCTGCTGCAGCATCAGCTGGCGAAAGACCTCCCCCCATTGCTGTTGCAGTTGTCGAGTTCATCACCATGCTTGTGTCTCCATCATTATCTACATTTAATAACGCCGGAGCCATAGTCTTGACCGACGCCAAAGTTCTCCGATGCTGCATCATGAGTTGATAGATTCCATCAATTGCTCGTTTTGCATTGTCAGGGAGTTGAGCATAGGGTGTGTTGCCAGAGAGTGGTTGTTGATATTGCTGTGGTTGTTGTTGATATTGTTGTTGATATTGATGTTGTTGCATTGCTGGTGCTGGTTGGGGTGCACCAAAGAGACTTCCGGGTGCTGGGGCTGCATAAGTTGAATGATATGTGTGAGACCACATGGACATGAGCAATAAAGAAACGATCGAGATGTATACAATCATCAATATGATCAATATTCGTAACTTACCAGGAGTCGATCCAAACAATCCACCTGTCGCCGGAGCAGGAGATGGAGCACCAAATAAACTACCAGCAGCAGGAGCTGGAGCAGGCGCACCAAACAGTCCTCCAGCAGTTGGAGCCGGAGCCGGAGTTGAACCAAACAGTCCCCCTCCCGTTGCTGGCGCTGCTGCAGACGGTGTTCCACCAAAGAAACTACCTCCTGCTGCTGGTGCAGGAGCTGGAGTACCAAATAATCCTCCTCCAGTTGGTGCAGGCGCCGGTGTACTGGCAGTGTTATTGTTGCCAAACAACCCACCAGAAGGAGCAGGAGCGGGAGTTCCACCGCCGAAACTAAAGCCACCTCCTCCTCCGCCTGGGGCAGGGGCTGGTGTTGCCCCGAAGCTGAAGGCCATGTTGTTTATTTATTTATTTGTCTACGGTCAGAAGCTATGTCACTGTTAGTTGAGCGAGCCATCAATAAACCATCTATCGTTGCATCAAAATAATTGCGGAACGGCGAGTGGCGAGTAGTGGCCAAAAATCTTCGGACACCTATCGGCCAAAAATCAACCCAAAATTGTCGTTCTTCCCATAAAAATGGTGGAAATATGTACCGTCTCCTATCTTAAGTTGACAAGCTTCACTGTAGATACATAGCATTCTAAAGCAACAAACAACAATGATATTCATCTGGTCCAACGACGGAGGCCCCCTCCAACACGCAGGACTCTGCCTCTTCGCACTCCAATTCTTACTCCCACAAATCATGAATGTGTACAATATCACCATGGAAATTCAATACCAGAATAATCAAATTCCACTGGCAGCTGTGTCACTTGCGTTTATTGTGGTGGTAGCTGTGTCACTTGCGTTTATGGTGGTTGTTTTGACTGTTGGGGCTGTTTGGATGTTTGCGTTTCATGGTAATGGTGATGAGGGTGATAGTGTGGGTGTGACTAACAATAACAATGCTACTGATACTACAGCAGCACATGAACATGCACCACTGGGGAGTGCAGCAAATCCAGTCGTAGTAGATGATGACGATGATCAGAATGATACAACCAACACTAACAATAACAATACACGCAACAACAACACTAATAATAACAATACCGACTTTTGGGAACGCAATGATGGCATCACCCCCCTCTTAGACTGGGCAAACAACTCTGCAAGACGCATCCTACACAATCTCTCACCCATGTATCTAATGATCGCGGCAGGGTTCATCCTACCACTATCAATGATCATTCCAATATTTATGGATGGAGGTGCAGCAGCATTGTTGAATGATGGGAATAATACACTTCAATTGAGTATGTTTGCGTTCTTGGCACATTCGTTCATGGCGGTGGGTGCGTATCGACTTTTGAGACAGGTGTTGAATAATCAAGATGTTGGTACGTATCCTGGAATGAGGCAAGGAGGAGTAGGAGGAAGAAGACGTACTGGTAGTGGTCGGAGGTATACTGTTGGAGATGTGGAAGGTATGGTTCGAAAAGTTCCAGTGGAGGAGTTTGTTTCAGAAGAAGAGGTAAGTTCTTCTTTCGCATTGTGTGGAGATGATGATTGAAAGATCTTTGCATCACATCTCAATGCAACTCTTTGTTTCACTCGAACCAACTACATAGTTAAAAGCAGGAGCATGTTCAATATCAAAAATGAAGAGAATGTTAGTGAATCGTGGAGCTTCTGATTCGTTACATCGATGTCTTGACCGGAGTGATCTCTTGGAAGAGATTGAAAAGGTACGAAAGTATAATGAGGATTGTACTATCTGCGCTGAGCAATATGAAGAAGGGTAAGTCTTGAATGATGTTACGCTTTGAAATTTGATTGTAAATCACTCTTTCTCATACTATTCTGCTCATGAATACACTTCTACAGAGATGCATTGAGAGTGCTCAAATGCCAACATGAATTTCACTTGCATTGCTTTGATCGATGGGTGTACACATTTGCTACTGATTCTCGACGTGGGAATAACAAACCGAGTTGTCCACTTTGTAAGACTGAACTTTGTGAATAAGTATGATGCAGGCTAGCAACCCTTTCTTATGTTAAAATTGTAAATAAACGGATCATTCTCTTCAACAAAACCCCTTCAATCAAGAGGCAAGCTCGATTCTGTTACATAGGTCTTCGAGTATTTAACTACACACGAAGAAGTCTGTCCGATTTTTTGCCACCTCTTTCACTTCTTCACGATGATGAAGTTGTCCGTAGTAGACCTTTTACAGTTGGAGAAATAGGACGATCTACGAAAGGATTATCGATCATGTTGACAGCTGCAGGTAGTACCATCTCCTCCTCATCCGCCACTGGTGCCGCTTCTGCGACAGATGGGCAAGATGGAACGGCCCAGGGGCAACCGATGCGTGACACCTCACACGCCTGGGAGGCTGTCGATGGATCATCCATGTGGACTGACGTTCAAGAAGATGCCGATGGAAATATTCTGACCAATTATTCACAATTAAGTCTAGCAGCGCAAATACGGCAGAGGAGACATAGATTAGCGGCTACAGATCTTGCAAGGAGTTCCAAGAGATTGGTGAGACATATGTTACGGCATGTCTATTTGGTATTAGATTGTAGTCAATGGAGCCGAGAGAAGGATCCAGCATTACCTCCTGCGAGAATGAGATTGGAAACAACATTGAATTTGGCGAGTGACTTTATAAATGAGTATTATGATCAAAATCCGCTGGGCCATTTGGGAGTAGTTCTATGCAAAGATGGGGAGGCAGAAATGTTGACAACTTTGGGAGGGAGTCCAAAGAAACACAAATTAGCACTAGGGGCGGCATTAGTTACAGAAATGACAAAAGGAGGAGGTCCTTCTGTAGGAGGAGAATTTAGTTTACAAAATGGAATAGAAGTTGCAGGACGTTCTTTGGGGTATGCTCCTCGATATGGGAGTCGCGAAATTATTGTTATAACGAGCGCTTTGGCTACGTGTGATCCTGGTGATATATTGGGAGAAACACTGCCACGTCTGTTGCACTCTGGTATCAGAGTAAGCACAGTGTCGCTACAAGCTGAATTACACATTTGCACAAAACTAGCAGAGGCTACTGGGGGATTGGCAGGAGTGTGTATGGATACAAGACATTTACGAGATTTAGTGATGGGGCATGCCGTTCCACCGCCGATAAATTCACTTGAAAATGGTACTGATGATACTGCACCAAAAATGATCTGTGAGTTTGTCACAATGGGATTTCCATCTCGTGAAGGTGGGGATGTTCCTACACTCGTACACAATACTGGAGGCGGTGCAAATGCCAAAAACGGTAGTGTCGCATTTGCAATCAATCCAGCCGCTGCGGATGATCGAAGATCCAATCGCCTCATCTCGTTTGCCAGGACTGGATATGCTTGCCCGAGATGTCGTTCTCGGTGCTCTGATTTACCATCTGATTGTGCAGTATGTGGATTGCGTTTAATTCTCGCCCCACATTTGGCAAGGACATTTCATCATTTGTTTCCCGTGAGACCCTTCATGGAATTAGATGAGGCTGAAGTGGTAGGCAGCGCAGATATTGGAACCAACGAAATAACGGGCAGTAATGGCGAACACACAAATGGAAAGAAGGGGCTTGAAGCTCTTCCGGTTCAATCGTCGTCTGCATTCACGCCAACATCTACGGTATCTTCATCAAATGTAACTAGTTTTGTGGTATCGTCCTCAACCTCAATGGATGCTCAGCAACGGAGCAACAATTTACCAACCACAAAAGTTATAAGTATCGGACCGTCTGTAGTCGGCAACTCAGCTGATTGCGACAGGTGCTGTTTTGGATGCCTTAGGGTAATTGGCTGTCGACCTGTCACCGACGCAGAGAAACAAAAATCCAACGGTTCAAATAACAATAGAGAAAATGCCAATGAGCCAACAGAAGCAATATTGAGATTTCAGTGTCCAGAATGCCGAAATGTCTTTTGCCCCGACTGCGACGCGTTTTTACACGAAACACTGCACAATTGTCCTGGATGCCTGTCGGCTAATAGCTAACTAATAGAATTAGAAATATATTCACTATTATACTTGATAGCCATACGTGACGTGATTATTTGTTATCGATCTGCCGCTAATGCAACCATTGGAACAGGAAAAATATCCTCTGGGAAACCTTCTTGTAACTGTTGATGGACGACGTGCAATCCTGCTAGCTCAGCGATTGCAATAATGTAAGGTAAAGATCTTGTAGTGGACGCATCATCGCGATCTACGACAAACGCCTCCTGCGAGCAGGTATTATCCTTGATGACCACTATTCCTCCCTTTCTCAATGCAGGCACACATCGTTTTAAGAACTGGACTAAATCATCGTCAGTCAAATAGCCAATCATCCATTGCATCCAAATGATATCATAGGAATCAGCTTTGGATTGAAAGTCTTGAAGCCCAGTACAAAAGAAGCGACATTTCGATGCACTTGAGCCAAGATATTCTGGTGCAGATGAGATGAGACGAGGCGATGGTTCGATTAGATCACACTGCGAGATACCAAGTGGAAGTAGCAGTCCCTTTGATACTCGTCCAATTCCTGCGCCACATTCACATGCACAAGTTGGCACGTCTCCATTTTCTTCGCTTGTTAATTTCAATGAAGGTCGTATGTGTGATTTGATATGTGTTATAAACTTGGCAGAGCCTTTCAAATCGCATTTAGATATCCTTGCAAATCCTCCAAGCATACCGTCTACAGTAGCTGGGCAAGTTTCTTCATCGTCCCAGTAGCCCAGACCTGTCTTGTACCATTGTTGGCGACTTTTTGATGCAGATACAGAAGTGGTTGTTGTGTCATGCTCTTCACCCAGCATCCCAATCGATCGCTTCCACTCAGTTATTGACGGGTATTGTAATGAATCGACTTCCGAATCTTTTCCATTGATTGGATTTCCTTGCTTTTTGAGAGCAACCTCAATTTGTTGTGTTATATTCATATCTGACATAGCTTTAGCGTTGTTATGACACTGCCAACATAAGCTTCTCTAGAGAGCACTTCTTACTCAGAGTATGCCACACGAAATACACACTACTACACACCATACAAGCTATCACAAGCATGCTACCAGATGCTTCCACGGCCAACAAATCAATGGTTGGAAAGATTGTGACGGCATTCGTATCAGCTTTATGCCATCATCAAAACTGTCAAGATACTGAGAAGGAAGAAAGATGTCAAAAGTGAGAAAATTGAAAATCAAAAATGTGCCGCGATCCGAACCCTACTTATTATCACTTCCCTATCACTTCCTATCACTCATTGATTTTAGTGATTAGTACGTGACACTGGAGTCATTGAAACGTAGCGTAGGCATCATGAAGATTTGTGTCGTCGGCAGTGGCTATGTTGGGCTTGTGACTGGGGGATGCTTCAGCGAGATTGGGAACCATGTAGGTAAGATGTGTTTATTTGTTGGTGTTGCTTCCACTAGATAAATAATTTCGCCCTTCTGCACTCTCATTTTTACGTCGCGTCAATTAATCTGTACACAGTATGCGCCGATCTGGCAAAGGACAAGATTGATAACCTGAACCAAGGTATTCTTCCAATCTATGAGCCCGGATTGGAAGAGATGGTGAAACGGAACGCAGAGAAGAAGCGCCTAACTTTTTCTGCTAATCCGAGCGAAGCAGTCAAGGGAGTAGATGTTATCTTTGTAGCCGTGGGTACGCCTTCGCGTAGTGATGGCGGAGCACACTTGGGATATGTTGACGATGTAGCACAGATGGTTGCAGAAAATATCACCAAAGAATGCGTTCTTGTTCTCAAGAGCACTGTGCCTGTGAAGGTAAGAGATTCTATGCCTTCTTTTGCTTTCATGTGCCATACTGTCCAATTACAATACTAACAGAAATCTCTCGCTTTATAGACAAACAGCCGAATTCGCAATATTATCAAAGATTCAAAGTTCAAAGTCCATGTGGTGTCGAATCCTGAATTTCTGAAAGAAGGAGAAGCTGTGGCTGACTTTATGCGTCCCGATCGTATTGTTGTGGGGATAGTAGATGGAGATCAGTATGCACAAGATGTTATGCAGCGCCTCTACCATCCAGTCAGCTTGAACCATGAAAAGATTGTTTTGATGAATCCTGAATCAGCAGAACTTACAAAATATGTTGCAAACACAATGCTTGCGATGCGTATTTCCTTCATGAACGAGGTTAGTACTCTCTGTGAAAAAGTTGGGGCAGACGTTCACAGTGTCAGGCATGGTGTCGGAAGTGATGCAAGAATTGGAACACGATTTTTGTATGCGGGCCCAGGATATGGAGGATCGTGCTTTCCAAAGGACGTATCTGCACTGGTGCATACTGGTCGAGATAATGATGTTGAAATTGATCTGGCTGTTGCGACTGATAGAGTGAATCAACGGCAGAAAGGTGTGCTGGTGCGCAAGCTCCGTAAGAAGCTCGGCGGTGATTTAAGGGGAAAGAAGATTGCTGTGTGGGGAATAGCATTCAAACCCAAAACAGACGATATACGTGAGTCCCCAGCGCTGACGTTGATTGATGCGGTGCTTGCTGATGGAGGAATCATTGCAGCTCATGATCCTATCGCTGCAGATAATGCCAGAAATTTATACAACGGCAAAAGCAATATCTCTATCGTTGACGATGAGTATGATGCGGCAAAAGATGCAGATGCACTAGTTCTTGTCACTGAATGGAGACCATACCAATCTCCTGACTTTGAGAAGCTCAAAGAGGTAATGAAGCAACCTTATATTGTCGATGGAAGGAACATTTGGAGCACTTATCACCTTAAACAGTTGGGGTTCGATTATGAGGGAATTGGTGTGATTGGAAAGTAATCGTCTTGTCTTATAAAATATTTTCATCTAATACTAAATTATGCACTATCGTTTTCAGTTAGCGAATCATGCTTCTCTTCGTCAACAGGAGGAAGCGGAGGGGCAGTAGCTGCAGTAGCACAAGGCGATAGAACCTTGAAGTCTGAAGGAGCAGCAGGTGATGCAAATGAATGTGCCAATCCCAACGCATTCATATTGCCAGGAGAGGCGATGCCCGAAGCGTCATGATTCATACGGAACAATTCGTTTGCGGCAGCTGCTTTTGCGTTCCTCCGAGCCCTCGCACTACTTGCTAATTTGTTCCACATGTAGTCCATTTCTTCTTCATCAAAATCAAGAATGTCATTAGCCAAGTCATCCGTGAAAGGGGCTCTACCTCCTCTTTGGGGAGGGGCTCTCATATCTGTTGCAGCATACGAACCTGGTAAGGCCAAGTGACTTGGAACTGTGGAAGGGTGTCGCATCGGAGAACCAATACTTTCTTGTGGAGAGAAGTCCATATAGGGCAGTGGCGAGTCAGTGAGATACGGACCCAACGCTCTCTGATATGAAGAAGAAGAAAGTGGTGAGCCGTTGAACACGTTACTCATCATCATTTCAGATGGAGATGGGAAGGATGCAGAGATTGGAGACGAATTGTATGTGCTGCCACCACTTTCCAGAATGTCACCAGAACCCAGGCTTCCTGGAGAGCTCCCTTTGCTGATATCAGCTGGCTCTTCTTTCTTTAGCCGTTTCTTAACGGGGAGAGTAGGCGTAGAAGGATCCTGTTTACGAGGAGGGGACGGAGTCACAGCTTCCTTCGCTACGGTACCAGTTTCTGCTGGCGACACGTAGGGTTGTGAATGGGGTAGGCTTTCCCCGCCACTGCCAACAACCGTCTGCATAGGGTGACTGGGCCAGGCAGCATGGCTCCTTCTTGGAGCAGCAGAATTGCTTCTGTTTCCATACATTCTCCTGCGTAGCATCAACTCTTCCAGAGGATGCATCTTACCACTTGGCCTGCCTTGGTAACGTTGATCCTCGATGTACGTCTCTTGTGAGGGTGGTGTTCGAGGGAACTGTTCTGGGTAAGAAGGACCGGTATGAGCTGCATGAGGAGACATGTCTTGCTGATGCTGCCAATAGTGAGGAGGCGGGGGGTGATTCATGGGCATTCTATTATGGAAGCCATGCGATCCATCATTTCTCATATGGGGAAGCGGCATGTTTTGTGCCACCTGATGCTGCTGCCCCATCATAAGCTGTTGATGCTGTTGCTGGTCTGTGCGCTGCTGCTTGATTGCCTTCAATTCGTCTTTGTAGTAGCCAAGCTGTCTATCTGCCACGCGTTTACAATATCCCTTCGTCTCCGCATCTGCAGCAGCCCAGGCCTTCGAAATCATTTTCGTGAGATCCAAGAATCCAACTAATCCATGAGTCTTGCGGTGCTTGCGCTTCGACTTGTTGAGCTTGTTTTGAGCAATACGAACAGTAGAATCATACCACTTGGGCATGAGCTTCAGGTGTGCAAATTGTGGTGGACGAGGCAAGATGTCGTTTTCATCTGATGGTTGGTTGAGAATCCTTTCTTTAGGTGAACTGGGTTCTTCGTCGCCTTCACCACCCTCTTCGTTCTTCTTGTCCTCCAACTCCGTCAAAATTCTATCTCGCTCAAGCTGAAAGAAGATGTTATACTCAGTGTAGGGACGAGGAGGCTTCTTCTTTGTCTCGGTTGCTGCTGCTGCTGCATCTGCAGGTGACTGATGTGCGGGAGAGATGGCTTGAGGAGGTGAGATCATTCTCTGCTTGTTATAGTAATCATATCCGGGACCAGCTGGAGTGCTATGGCCCGGTCTTGCATAGGGATGGTGATGAATAGCTCTTGGATGTCCATATGCATTTCTTCCCGGGTGAGAGATGTAAGGATCATATTCGTAGCGTTGTTGCTGTGGATGCGGGTGCATCTGTTGACCGCTTGGGCGTGGCATGGTTGATCTTACAGTTGCCGCTTTAAACTCTGGATGTGGTGAATATATATGGAGTTAGTAGTGGGGCGATTGCAGCGGCCGAAGAGAATTGTGGTTCATCATTGTTGAGAATCATTTATTGCCAATCTTGAGGTGATGAACGTAAAAGTATCTCGATTCCTACGTATGTAGACCTGAAAATTGATTTTAGTCGAGGAAAATTTGGTTTCTCGTTCATTTCTGTTCAGTTTCTGTTCAGATGATGAGATTTCAGGAAGAACGATCACATTTTCATCTATTAATGGTAACTATGAAGCTGCACCGGCAGTTAGCAAGTATCTGCCTACTGTCAGTGGCTGGTCTAGTATCGCCACGGACATGGGAGGACTGTTTTGACCCCATCGCACTAGAGAACGATGGGGTGCCCAGAATTTACTCAGATAATGATAACATAGAGAACATGGCCAAAGATGTCGACATTATAATGCACGGTCATCCAACCACACTCTTTCAGGAGGTAGATCCGTATCGGATAACTTCTGAACCTTCATCGGCACCATCAGCAACACCATCATCTGAACCTAGTAACTCTCCAACTGCAGATCCGAGTTCAACTCCATCAACATCACCAACCATCAGCTCAGCTCCAAGTACGTTGGAACCGACAAAACGGCCTACAATGCAACCTACCTTTTCGGTTGCGAGTGTTCCTAACAATCCTAAGCCGGGATACTTCAATTACGATCCATCAAGTCATTATGGGCCTAATTACTGGAGAAATATAGACATAGATCAATCCAACCCAGGGTTTTTTCATGAAGAATTTGATCTTAATGAAGGCTCACGAATATTCAACGATTGTGGTTCAGAAGACAAGCAGAGTCCCATTGATCTTTGCACAAAACCGCGAGGTATTTGCACAGAGACACATGAAATGCGACCAAAGCCGGGAGACTACAAAATGGGTGGCAATTTGATTGAGAAGCAAATCCTCCCATCTATGCTGAGATTAGTCATGGAGCCTAGAACAGGCGAAGAGCCAGATCCTCCTCAGATTGACTTTTCAAGCAATGGACGTGGAATTACAGATATGACAAACATCGACTTCAAGTTCCCTAGTGAACATTCGATCTGTGGTCACAAACTAGATGGTGAGATGCAGTACTACACATTTCACCCAATGAGGAAGCGTTTTGTTGCAGTTGCTTTCTTCTTGGATGCTACTGAAGGTAACCCGAGGAACAATCACTTGCAAGAGGTCATTGATGCATTCACGGTAGAGTTTGTAATGAACAAGAAGAAGTGTGAAGCAAAGCAACAAGGTTTAGCCGGCAGCTTTGTAGGTGGAAGAGGACTTAAATTGATCAATAAGACTGCCGAAGACTTAGAATTTCACGAACTATTTCACGACGACAACGAGCAATGGAACTCAACAGTACAGAGTAATCGTCGCCTTGCTAGCAGTTGGCATCCCTTTGACCCAGAGGTACAGAAATCTGTGCATTTCTGGGGTTACAGTGGATCACTTACTGAGCCGCCTTGCACGAAGAATTCAGTGGACTGGAAAGTGATGGACGTTCCTACGCCCATCTCGCCAAAACAACTGCAGCAGTTCAAACACCTTCTTTTTAATCATGTCGACGGGAACTGCAAGAGGACTAGTGTTCACAATTCCGAAGGCAGTGTCGCTCGACCAACTCAACCAGCCTCAAGGTATTACAAATGTACAAGAGCTGAATATGTTAGTGATGAAGAAAGGTTAGTGTGTGGCGATCAGGGGTGCGTCATCCCTTTTGGAGCTGGCTTGAATCCATATTACGCACCATTAGTGCACGTGACTGGCCCACCTACAAGACGTCCTTCCAGTAAATAAACAGCCTAATGCCTTTAATTTTATTGTTCTCCTCAATCATACTGTTTCGTATCTATGGCTGCCTCGGGGCAATCTTGATCTTCTCACCAGGTTTCAATCCGGAGAAACCCAGCATTTCAAGCATCTTCTTTTGTTTATCATCTTCTTTCTTGAGTAACTCGGAAGTGCGTTCATGCTTCGCTGCTTCTTTTCTTTCTCGATATTTCTTCTCCCTTGCGAGTGCTGCCTCGTAACTAATATCACCTCCTCCTTCTCCTCCATATATTGCTTTATCATCTAGTTCAGCTGCGGCTTCGGTCTCTCGATCCCTAGCGGCACCATGAATTTTGTTAGCTTGCTCCCTTTTCTTCTCCATTTGTCGCTCTCTACCAGGATCAGCCTTCCCAATTCCATACATCTCTTCATTACCTACTTTGATTTTTTCACGATGTCGCTTGTCCGAGCGACGTCTTTCATCATACGAGAGTCTGTTCTTGTGCTCATCACTTTGGTCAGCGGACTTCGGTCGAGCAGCTACTGCAGCTGTCGCCTGAGTCCGTGGCATCATCCCCCCTTTGCCATTATTATCCGCATCATATTCAGTTTGCTTCTTGACCCCATCTCGAACAATCTTCAAACTTTGCAATTCCACCTTGTTGGTCTTGAAATTCCATTTATGCTGAGTTCGTTGACACTGATCTAATGCCACCTGTGGCAACTTTCCCTTTATTGTGTCGTAGTAGGCTGCTTCTAGCTTGCCATCGTTATATTTCGAAACAAATTCCTTGAATGCATCGTGAGATTCTTCTGAGCTTAGATCTTCAAAGTATATGCCGTAGTGACGGAAGAGGTAAAGCCTGAGATGTGAATTATGTGAAAAGTAATTTGTGTCTGTATCAAGTAGCTCTTGTGGAGGTTCGGATACGATCTCTCCCAGAGATACCAATTTGGATGCGTTGCTGTGTTTTGTTGCCTTTTGTCGAAATGAATCATCATGATGTTTGCTGCTTTTGTGACGTTTACTACTGCCGTGCTTATTGTGCTTCTCTTCATCATCATCACGATGACGGTGTTTCGAAGATTTCTTCTTGTGAGATTTTTCATGACGATCATCCCCATCTCTGCTGCTTCTACTTCGTTTGTGATGTTTCTTTTTGTCTCGTTGAGAGGATGAGCGGTGACGCTTACGATCACGCCGGCTGCTTACATCACTATCATCGTCATCATCAGATGAATTGTATTTATCACGACTCTTCTTGTTTCGCCCTTTATGACTTTGTTTGCCCTTGTCTTTCTGCTCGACATAGGCACGAGCCTTATCGTATAAACGCCGTTCCTCCTCAGTCAATTTATTACCACCACTACTCCCCCGTCCTTCCTCTTCGTGTCGTCTAGAAGATGATTCGCGGCCACGGCGATCATCTTTTGAACGATGACGCCTTCTTCCGTCGCTGCTGCTGCCCATGATCTCTACTTTTACGGATAAAATAAAATAGCAATTAGAAACCGATAATATTGTTATATAGACGCTGATGCATTACCGATACTACTAGCCCCACGTCCGTCCACACGAGCTACGCTAGCTGCCAACTATATAACGATCTATCTATGCAACCTGCAGATTTGCAAGTTGCAAGTTGCAAGCAAAACCCCGCAGAGAGGTGTGACCACATCGAAGCGACTAAAATGACAACACATCTTGTGCAAAATTTATGCACTCAGCTCATTCAACGCAAGCAAACAAGCATTCCACGTTTTGTGCGTTGCGCCGGCAGTCGGCAGTCGGCAGTCGAATTATTCCTCGTAGTGAAAGACAGCAGCAGCGAGACAATGGTGCACCTACCATCACCTGATGGTATTGCATCAGCACTGTCACTAATACTGGCAACATTGGCGTCGTTACGAGCTGCCTCTCGATTAGAACAACGAATATGCAACAATGGATCGATAGGATTAATGGATGGCCCGCCGATTTTGGGCCCCAAGATTTTGAATAGAGGGATGAATTCATCGACGCTTAATGGAACAAGCTTAACTAATAGCGTCTCAACAGATGGTGGGCAAGTGATTAACGCCTCTCCTCTTTGGGAACATACCGAAGCTTTTCGCTTTGCAGCAATATTGGGATTAGTGTTTGATGATGCATCGTTGGATGATGATACGAAGTCTTCTACATTTTCCAACGTTATTCGGAATGATGTGCTTCGAGATGACAGCAGCACTGATGATGATGATTTAGCCACAGCAATTGAAGCAGGGCTGTGTAGGGATACGAGAGGCGGAGGTATTGCTGCAAAAAGGTATTCCGAGACAACAAAAAGAAAAGATGATCATAAGAGTAGAAATGCAGTGATATCCATATCCAACTGGTTCGTTAGAGAGCTATCTGCACCCTTTGCAGCAATACCTGCATGGCGTCGCTTACTTCGTTCTCTACGTGAGCGTAAAGAGCAACAAAACACACGAAAAAGTCGGTGGCCATCGTTGATAATAGAATGGCCAAGGTTTCTACTCACAGGAAAAAGTGACAACGATAGATTCTATGATCCGTCCAAGTTAGACTTTGACGCGACAATATCTGGCGACGTACGCATCCCATGTGTTGTAGACCATCCAACTAAGAAGAAGGCACAATCACTCTCATCGAAAACTGTACGTGTCAAGTCGTTTGCTCCCAACACGTTTCGTGATCTGAGAAATAAATGTTTTGGAGTATCAGAGAAGGAATATGCAAAATCAATATTGAACATTGCTGAGAATGGGGTACGCATGGATAATGAGTTTGGTGAACAGCTCTGGCGCTCTGATGACGATGTAACAGTTGCGAATTTGATTGATACAATCATACATCGGCGCAGATTATTTCGGCGGTCATCACCCAAAACACTTCCCTACATATCATTCCAATCCAATTCCAAAGGTGCTGCAAGGTCAGGAACATTCTTCTTCTTCACCAGTGATGGAGCATACATGGTAAAGACTGTCAAGAAGGAAGAAGCAAAGGCATTTGTGGAAATGCTTCCCAAATATCATAGATTCATGTCAAAGCGTGTCAATTCGCGGAACTCGTTGCTTACTAGATTTTGTGGCATGTATTCTGTGCAGTCTGTATCGGAGAACGGCGGACATTCTTCAACTGACAACGAGGACAAGTGGGATGGAGGGTTATTTTCATCAACACGCGACCTATCCACAGATATAGCTGATGATGAACGTGTCTACGTCGTCATGAATTCAGTGTTTCCACCTCAAGCTTCTTCCTTCATTACTAGACGATTTGATCTGAAAGGATCAACTGTTGGACGCGAGTGTTCAGCAGAAGAAATACAAACAAAAGGAGCCAATGCAGTGCTAAAGGATTTGAACTTGAAACGTGAAGTACAACTTGAACTAGAAGAGTCTGCGAATGACCAGAGAAAGAAGAAGCAATCCAGGTATGGAATTCACATTGGATCACGGAAGAAGGCAGCTCTACTGGCTCAGCTGGAGAGGGATGTCAATTTGCTGAAAGATTGCGGTGTTTTAGATTACAGTCTTCTCGTTGGAGTTGCAGACACGTCACTGCCAAAAAGAAGTGGCGGCACGAATCAAGCTCCCAGTGCTCTACAGCATTTCTTTCGATGGATGGACGCACCAATGCCATATTACGGAGCTGGTTCAACAAAAGTAGACGGCGGTATCCTATCATCCATTCGAGGGACCCTCATGGGCAAGGATGTGATCTACTACATGGGCGTAATCGACTTCTTGCAGCCTTGGACTGTAAAGAAGAGACTTGAAAGAGATTTGAAGGGTTTGGTTGGGTACGATAAGACAGCTATCAGTTGTGTGGCACCGTCTGATTATTCAACTCGATTTCTCTCCTTCATCGATTCTCATGTCACATAACAAATATTATAACACAGTTCATAGATAGGAATACTATGCTATTTATGACTGATGAGGTCTGAATCCTATCGAATAGAGCAAATCAGTTGCTTCTTTGTCTTCGTTAGCGTTGCTCTGTTCCTCTTGTGGCTCGTCTTCCACTCGCTTGTCTTCATTGGACTCAGCACGACCACTCCGTAAGCTTTGAATCGATGCCGCCAACTCTTCCGATGTCATTGCCTTTATATCTGCAGGTATGTCATCATCTCGTTTCTTTGGTACGACTTCTTCAATCACATCATCAGTGACTTCAGCCGCGTCATCATCTTCTTCTACGCCAAACTTTTCTTCAATCACAACTTGTGCATACTCCATCGTAACAATTGTAACTCCAGCAAGTAAACCCAACGCCGCACCTGGAAGAATTCCCGATAGTGGTTTGCCTTTCATTGCGGTAGATACCGATGATGCAGAGTAGTTCCCCATGATGGAGGCGTCAAGTCTTGCTCCGGTAGGTGTACGGACTGCCGATCCTTTGAATAGTGCGCCTGCGATTCCACCTCCAATCATGTAGTCTATTATAGCTGATCCATACTTGATTGCATCTGGATTGTTTGGAAATATTGCATCATCATCTGCTTGTACAGATTCCACTTGAACACCATCATCGCCATCACTTTCTAGTTTCAATGGAGGAGGAGTAATAAATTGTGAAACAAACGTAGTCGGCGAGACAAGGCGAGTGAACTCAACCACACCTGCAAATGCCATGCAAGCTACCGCCCAAGCTGATGGTAATTCTCTATCAATCGAAGGTCTCAATACAGGTGGTGCCGATCGAATCGCTTGCCTTCGTTGTGTCCTAGATTTTTGTTGGATTACATTATTTGATGTTATTGCTTTTTTGGCTAGAGCCTGTGCCTGATGCTGTGATGCAGCCAATCCTCCACGACGTGAGATGGAAATGCCAGCTAGCGCACCTCCAAAGCCGGCTAATGTTACTCGCATTAGCGACTCTATTGTCGCCGTTATATGAGGGTTGGCATCGTCGTCGGACATGGTTTGTTGCAATGGTAAGCACACGGCTGCGACGATAAAAATGTGCTTTTTCATGGAGAGAGAAGAGAAGGATGGCTCAAAGGCTTTCGGATGTAGGGGGCCCCCCCGGAATTGGAGGGTGAACCCCTCTCGCTCATGTACTCAATAGCCCCCCTGCAAGGGTTGCCCAAATGGGGGGAGATCCCCCCTCCAGCCCCCTATATCCGAAAGCCTCTCCAAAATCAAATCAAACTAAAGTCCCGTATGCTTGTAGTAGTGCTTGTCTAGAGTGCTTGTGCAGCGTATGACTCTCGGCGGCGGCGAATACAGAGGGTCTATTGCAATAACAGGTCCCGTTGTAGCTGAGTTGCTATCTGATTCTTCAGAGGAGGTATCCTAGGGGAGTGGCGCGGAGCTATTTAGGCGATACACTTATCATTCTGTGATAAAATGGCTGATTCTACATCATATTCGGCTGATCCGCCATCAACCCCCGGCGATCGCACCTACACAACAGCTGGGTCCAACACGTCGGCTTCTTCCTCTGCTGATCATCCGTCTACAGAAGAGCGCAAAAAGAAAGCACATACCGTCCAGTGGGCTGGTAAATTTGCCGATCAAACAACCGACTTCACGACAAAGACAGCAGACAACTTAACAACAGGTGTCACACAATTAGTCGGATGGACCTATGAAAATACCAAAGTTGAATCACGGGGATTGCGGCCAATGCATGTCCGTGTTTCGGTTCGAGTTCATCATGTCTCCTTTCTTCATCCTGGGTTGGACAGTGGAAGCAGGGCTACTATTAGTGATACCAAAAAGGGAAGGTTGAGATTTGGGAAGAAGCACAAAAAGCCTACAGGACCTCCAGGCTTGCTCAAGTTTGGCAAAAGGAGTGGATCGTGGAAAAATTCTCAGCATCAGCTGAAAGATGCAGCCAAAGATATTGGTCCGTGGAATAGATCACAAACAGATGTGAGTCACACGGATCCATCTGATGTGGCTGAAATTGTGAACGCGGAAGCATTCCGTTTGTCGAGGGATGGGATCATTCAACAACACTATGCCTTGGCGCAAGCAGTACCAAAGTCTCCATCGAAAGAAAAAGAGCAAAATCAACAACAACGTCAGAGAAAAGCTCGGTTCTCTGTACCGCAAATGCCCATGCATTTTAGTCCTACTGCGGCGGCGTCTGTGAACCCAACCCAATACAATCGTTCTGGCAGTGCTACTGAAAGTGTGCAAAGCAATCCCTACTCATCCATGCTGTCGCCTGAATCTCTTGCAGATCTAGAAGGAGCGGCACGATACTACAAAGAATGTGCCGCTCGACCAAAGGGGTATAGGAGATTGGTTGTGTCGTCTCTACCGCAACGAAATGACGTGTCTGTACCAGCACCTCCAAAGAGTAAGAGCTTAATTCACAATCTTTCATCGTCTGTGTTGCCTTTGTCGCCTTCGTCGTCACTTTATCTTGCTCCTGGGGTGGGCGGATCGTTGTCATTCGAGACGAACGCACCAGCTAACGAAGGTCAAGCAAATAATAACTTGCCCGAGAAGAAGAAGGATAAAGAACACAACTTTGATAATGTGGAGTACCGATATGTTGGTCCTCCCAAAACAGGCCCTGACTTCTTTCAATTGCTTCGTAAGCATGGAGCTGCAACGTTCGGGCGTTACCTACCGGAACTGGCATGTAGTGTGCCAAATCACTCTTACAACTTTGAGCTCATCAAGTCAAAGAAGCGAACGGCGTCAACACAGCCAATTGTGTATGAATGCCCACACGTCATTTGGGGGGATGCACGAGATATGATGTTAAGTAGAATATCAAAGGAAGGCTGCCCCCTGATCGATCAAAGACCATTTGAATATGCCTCAAATTCCAACTTGGATGACGCCAGGTTGAGCGAAAGTTTGTTGCTCTGCGGTTCAACACTCTGGGTAAAGAGGGCAAAAGACGAGGATGATGATGATAAAGGAGATCAATTGGAACACAAAAATAAGAAGGCGCTTGTTGAAGCCGAGTATCATGTGGCGAAGATTTTTGACGGCGTCAAAGATGGTGTGAAGGGTGGAGTGAAGGGCGTCAAAGTTGGAACTAAAGCTGCCGTCAAGGGAGCGCAGGGAGCCGTGGATACCGTAGGAAAGGGGGTACAAGTTGGAACTAAGGCTGCTGTCAAGGGGGCGCAGGGAGCCGTGGATGCCGTAGGAAAGGGCGTACAAGATGTCAAGGGAGCAATTCCTTCTCCAATCAAAATCAAATCATCAGGGGAGAAAGAGAAAAAGAAGAGCAAGTTCCGAAAAATGTTTCACTCCAAGAAGAAAAAACAGAAACGCAAAGATGATGATGATGGCATGTCTGTTGACGATTCTCTAGTATCAGGCCAAGATGATTATTCGATTGCAAGTGAGCAAGTCCCGGTACCTTCACTGCAACTCAGCGACTACAATGAGACAGATGATGGAGTGGAAGAAGAAAATGACCAAGACGAAGAACCAGTGAAAACATCTGCCAAATTACAATCGTCTCCGTATGTATTGCTACTGGACGACGTCATTGATATTCGAATCGTGTCATTCCCTGACAAGATTGAAATCGCAAAATTCCCCATCAGTGTTGCAAGTGTCATGGTACAACGTTCGATGGAGGATAGATTAGATGATCCTTTCAAACCAAGCGAGTTAACTTGCAACTTCATACAAGAGCCCTCCGCTCCTGAACTACGTTGGGGTGTGACGTTGAAGGTCACTGTTCGCGCTGTTCAAGTAAAGCCGAGCAAAGTGCCAAGGATGCTGCTCTCCCCTAAAATCAATGAAAAGCTCAGTGCAGGAAAGGCGGAACTGAAGAGATTCAAAGATAAGATGAAATCGATGGGGAAAAACGAAGAAGAAGTTATGAAAGAGGTGGAGAAAAGGGAAGAAGAAGTCAATAGAGAAGAGAGTGAGTTGGAAAGAGCTATTGTCGCATATGGTTATGAAAAGAACGATGATGATGAGTATGGGCCAAAAGAGATCCGTCGTCGGCAGATGTTTTATTGTGAACGTGAACATGAATCAATTATTCACAAGTCGAAAAGGCGACTAGCCTTGACCGAAGATGAAATGCAGCTAATATCTGATGCGTCCATGGATCCGACTAGTTCAAATAAATCATACGAAAAGGGTGAAGTAAAGGAGTTGTTGAGTTTACTGAACATCCACTTCCCAGGAATTGATGACGAAAACGATCCAAGTACGCTGATGGAGTCCACCACATCGAGTTTGTCACCTGCAAGCGAGTCTGGGGAGGTCATTCAGTTGTCTGATGTCGTAGAACCAGCTGCAAACGATGTATTTGCTTCCTTGTCTGTGGCAATGGCAAAGAGTCTTGATAAATGCTTTGGAGCAACAGAGACTGCCCAAGTTGTTAAACAACAGTTAGTCACAGCATCTACACTGGAAAGAAAAAAGCTTGATGCAAAAGGCTCTAAACTGTGGGTATCTCAAGTGTCCAACAAACTATCGTCGTGTCTACATGAGGGGGCGACTATTACGAAAGTTCAAAAGGTATTACTGGAATCTGTCGTAGAAGGTGACGTTTTAGTGGACGAAGAAATGAAAATTGACGAAGATCAAGTAGCGCTGACAGAAAGTGAAGAATCACCTGTTGATGGCGCTGAACTCGCCGATTGGTGCACCGCTGTTGCTTCCAAGCTGGAAGAGTGTGCAATGGAGTTGGAAGCAATGTACTCACCGAGTGAACTTGACTTATCTGATAATTCGGATGTGGACGACAATGAATCAATCGGAGATGAATACGACGTGAGGCCAGATGCAAAGAACACATATGATGATGTGCTGGAAGGAATGATAAACAGAAAATTGACAGTTGAGAGTGATGATAATGCGAGTCAACGTTTAGTCAATGCAACGTCGGTAGCCACGATTGAAGAAGCCATTCCAAAGAGTACACGAGTCTCTGCATCAAGAGCAGATAATCTGCTGAAGAAAATGAAAGAATCTCATTTTTCAATGAAGAAGAAATCTTCTCGGTATGGCAGCATGAATTTCAATGACAATACGCTGAGAGAGGAGAAAAATGATGGTACACTGAGGAAGCAGTACATTTTCTATGCGATGCTGGTTATTATCGCTCTTTCCTCAGTAATCATCATTTCGTCAGGGAAATTGTTTCATTTATGATTAGGAGTAACATGTTAGTTAATGTATTTCTGTGTGACAAGTCTGTCTACATATAAATTTCTTTCTGTTGGGCACGAAATACCACTCTAGGACGAAGTCTAAGGAAATCCATGCCAAGTACAGCAGCAGGAGGGGCTGAATCACCCAGTCCCCCCAGAGCAGCGAGTCCAGGAAGATCTCCAACATAACAGTGACTCTGACCGACCGTGGTGTACTGTTTATCTCCCTTTTGACTTGCAGGTGCATCAAATGTCTGCGCTTGAAGACTCAGTGTCTGTGGATCTTTGGATTTGACGAGTCGTACAGGACCGTCGCTGCCCATTAGTGTCAAAATGTCACCACGTGACGTGGCCGTTGCAAGCTCTTGAGCTTGTTGGAAGTTCGCTTTAATCTTTGAGAACGGGTTCCAACCACTGTCTTCGTCATCGGCCGACTCTGTCAAATCGATCGCTTTATCAATACCAGCTGCTTCTGCGGCTTTCGCATTCAAAACTGTAATGGGAGAGCCTGTATCGAAGAGTGCAGGCATTTCAAAGCCATTTATAGATATCGTTACTGACGGCAGCATTGATACTGGGAGGGATTCGAATGGAACTAGAGCCATTCCGTTGACATTTAGATTCGTGTCTGAGCCGTAAAACGTTATAGAGGGTAATGTTGTTTGGTCTCCCCATACGAACTCAACTCCACCCTCAAAGCAGTAGAAGAAGGATAGAGACAAGAGACCTGCAGCGCCCGGAGCTGCCACTGGCAAGGCGCTTGCACTTAGACCTTGCATGAAAATGAAATTATCATCCGCCTCATCCTTGTTGTCATCAGACTCGCGTTGTAAATCCAACTCCGCATCACCAAGAAGGAACGTGTCGCCGCCCATCATGCCTCCGGCTGCTCCCACTCCTCCAGGAGCTTCCCCTACCTTTTCCAATTCCAATTCAGACGCCACTTGTGCGTTGATGGTATTCGTGTTAGCCGCGGTGTCCAAGACAAAATCCAAGCTGATGCCGGTAACATTCCTTGATTTTTGGGATGCTGTTGCAAGCCCAGGAAAACGAAGCGGCATGCTTGGGTAAGGCCCAAGAAAACGTAAGGGGCTGCGAACGACGTCACTCCCAACATCATTAACATCGAGAGCTCCTTCGCTTGAATCTGAAAGTGGTCTTGACAGAGACGCACGCTGTTGGTGAGGTAGAAATCCATCCACCCCAAGCAGCAATAAAACTGATAGCAAGCAATACCGAATCATCATGTTTTCTTCAATCCTTGTCTAATAAATATCTAATAGGAAGGAAAAGTGTGATAAGTGTGTGAGCAAAACGTGATGTGATAATTGATAAAACATTCTCTGAATGATGATGGCCTCAACAAAGAAGTTGTCACTCCCAAAGCAATAATACTTTCGTGATCTCAAACTTTAAAAAATAATCATAGGCCATCACATTCATCATCTTGGATCTGTCAACACGTTACAGGTGTAGCGCCTCGGAAAATTGTGGTCTGATGATTGCGCTCAACTTAACTATTGGGAATAGTGTAGAAAAGGCAGGGAAGCAACTGTGGGGATTAAAAGGGAGCTTTGCAGCCCGTCTTTTACCACATATGTGTTGCTACCTGCCAAGTCTACTTCGCGTCATCTAAATCGTCATCGGCAAAGTGATACAGCTGCGACTAATGAGAGAAGAATTTGGAGGCACTCACCATGAGGTCTTCGTCAATCACCTAATAAGAGGTGAACCTAATGCAGGCTAAAAGTTCTATGTCAATCGCGCTATGTAAAAAGGAGAAACAATGTAGGCTGAAAACATTAGTGCTGTCTGGTTTGCAATTGCCAGATAGAACTGGTATAAACTTTCATATCCCTTTCATCTCCCCGTAATGTGATCCAACAAGAACCATTGGCGATGATAATATTGGTAACGTGCATATAATTACGGGTTTGTTTGCCTAATATAGGGAACGTTACTCACCGCTGCATGCGTCAAATAAGAACTTTGAGGTGAAATGAAAGCATCGATGTTAGATTGGACGATATCTATTTGAAAAGCAATGAAAATGTATCAAGGGAAAGAGGCCAACAGAACACATCTTGTAAAATAAATGTGCCCCAGAATCCTCCTCTCTCCTCAAGAACGTTAATCTTGCTTGCACGATTGCATTCCAGCGCACTATTGAGCGATGACCCGGCCACTGGTTTGCTGCCCAGAAGTTTCAAGCGTTGTCTGACTCATAATCAAACTGAAGTAAACTTACCTACTTGATGGAGTGCCACAGACGTATTGAAAACCAGCTACCCCACTCTGTTCGAGAGGGCAAAAGCGTGAAACTTATCGTTAGAATGGTGCTAAAAACATTGCAAGTATAGCCAATCTCTTTGTACAGCATGTACGCTCCTCAGATGAACTATGCTTGAATATGATGTGTCAAATTCAGCAAGCTGGTTAAGCTCATCAGACGAAAGATGGTATATATTAGATTGCATCACTGGATGCGCATCATGCTGGCTAATGTGTCAATTTCACGGCGAGATACTCACTTCATATAAGATATTCACTTCTTGATGTTCATCGTGATGGATGTTATGTATTGTTGATGTGCGTCGTGGCATTTAATGGGGTGGCTGTGGTTGCGTTTGTTATTTACCGCGGCTACGGGGGGGTGCCCGGGCAGTGGATGGGGGGGAGTGACCCCGAAGCTACCCCCAATTTCCCCCACGCCCCACGGCTGCCCCACCGCT
>Ga0209652_1001024_pt1 | contig 23027 bp, 19 predicted proteins | sample SaaInl74LU_5_DNA_FD_184641 | JGI IMG/M metagenome (GOLD analysis project Ga0209652, IMG submission 184641) | Marine microbial communities from expanding oxygen minimum zones in the Saanich Inlet - ESP_74LU_5_DNA (SPAdes) (version 2) | ecosystem: Environmental > Aquatic > Marine > Intertidal zone... | reverse complement strand
GATGACTTGACGCTCTTCATGGTCGGAGCTTTCGATGACTTGATGATTGGAGCCTTGGATGACTTGACGCTCTTCATGGTCGGAGCTTTCGATGACTTGATGATTGGAGCCTTGGATGACTTGGCCACAACCATTGCCTCTTCGGCATTTTCGATAGAAAGTAAACGATCTCTCCTTAATTGGTTGTATGCATCTTGTGCCGAAGCAGTAGCAACGGCAGCAGCGAAGAGAATTAGCAGGGCAAAAGCTCTCATCATATTGTGAAGTGGTAGATGTAATTGAGGGTGACGAAGTGTAAATTATGTTAATGTCGGCTTTTTGTTGTTGGGCAATTGTAGAGTGGGATTACAACTTTTTGGCCCATTGTGTTGATCATACAGAAGCCCTCTACGAGAAAGCAAGATACGGCCTATGCATTACCCTACTGTCTGCTCTACTGCGCTACCAACATACTCAAACCAACCACTACACAAAATCATCACTTCAACCTTCCTTAGACCCTTACTCAAATCGATGCAGCCAATTCAGTTCCGTATCATCTCTTCCTCGTGATGCTTTCTTCTCCTATGAGATCCTCAAGGATATCATTAATTGCCATCATAGTTCCAGCAGCAGCGATCTTAAAATTAGTCTGTAGCTTCCAATCTAGATACATCAACCTCCACATCACACCTCACTCAAAGCGCAGCCTCCGGAGTGTATCGATCGATATAAATTGTCGCCACAATAAAGAAGATTGTGATTGGGATAGCGAGCTTCAGCAAGAGGCAGCCACAGCTCTCCTTCCAGTATTCTTCCGAGAGCACACCGACGGAAATTTGACATCCATCAAACCGATCACCGCTGAGAATGCATTGAAGCGTCTTCTTCGAAAGAAATATTCCCAACGGCAGCAGAATAATCAAACTAATAATGCAACGATAGATCAAAATAAATCAATGGATGAATCGAGGGGAAGACTTGCGGAATTGATTTTGGGAACGAGTGTTATGCGATTGCGTCATTTTGTTGTCGCTTCTGCTTCAAATGGCAATTCCGCTTTCCCTCTTCCATACCCATTAAATCACACTGAGCTCTCTCCACTTTTCGACGACAAACAAATATGTGAGTTTACATCATGTAGTGCAGAAGAGAAAATGAGCATATGTGAAATGATGGTGGCAGAGCATGCCAAATATATTGTATCGAAAGATTCTAAGCAACAATTGGAGTCTATCCAATCACTCGTGGGTAGTAGCGATGACCCAGCGCTGATGCTTGCCATTGAGCACAGCATACCATTATTTCTTGCCTCTGCATTATTCTCTCAGTATGGATATGACACAACAAAGCAAATATGTTCGTTGATGAATGAGCCCGGGCCAATAACAATACGAAAGAATGCGATAAAGTTCAAAGGAACAAATGATGAGTTATGCAAGTGGCTTTTGGAGAATGATGGTGTGGAGGCTGTGCCAATGAAGGATATACAAAATAGACCGAATTTAAATGCATGTTATGATCTTGATGAATTGAAGCGATGTAAAGGCAATGGACGAGTAATGGGTCAATTAACTTCACCTGTAGGATGCATTTGTATTAATCCACCCATAGATGGCAAGGGTAGGAAGAAGCTACCAAAATCTATTTGGAGCATGTCAAGTTATCAAAAAGGCTTCTTTGAAGTCCAGGATGCTGGTTCTCAATGTATCGTTGCGGCATTATCTTTGGATCATCCTTCAATGAGTGACAGTATAAGCATTCTTGATTATTGTGCTGGCAACGGAGGCAAAACATTTGCAATCTCATCAGCAGTTTTTGGCCGAAAGATAGATTCAGAGAGAGACGAGAGCGGAGACACTACAGCAGTAGTGAATATTATATCGCACGATGTGGTAGATGAGCGACTACGTCAAATCAAGGGAAGTCTAAGTCGGGTTGGTTTCGATCTTGATAAAGCTACTGGTATTGCTGAGTGTATACAAGACAATCTTAGATGCACTCTGCAAACAGCAGATCTCGCAGAATTGAGTGACAGTGATACACTATTTGATGCAGTGCTAGTGGATGCTCCCTGCTCAAGCTCGGGTGTACTTCGTCGACGTCCTTCGCAACGATGGTTAATGAGTAAGGAGGATACACTTCAGTCTCTTCCCAATCTTCAATTAGAAATCATTCAAAAGGCAGCATCATTCGTAAAAGAAGGCGGTGTGCTGGTTTATGCGACATGCTCCTTGCTTGAGGAGGAGAATGAAGACGTCGCAAGGTCTTTCGAGAAGTCTGAAGTCTTCAGAAATGGGGGTTTTATTCCTTGGCCCTTCTCTGAGGACTGTGATGGTTTCAGTGAAGGGGATACACACAGAGGTAACGACCACGAAATCACACTGCTGCCTTCAGAGTGGAACGATGGCTTCTTCTTCGCTCGTTACAAAAAAGGGTAGTATTAACTTTTGAATTTATTGCTCAACCTATGAAGCTGCATATCTCTACAAAGTAAAATACTGTGACTTTTTCCCAGCCTGCTCATCATCATCCTTGCGTGTTTCAAGCTCTTTTTCAATGATATTCCTCATGGCTTTCAGCTCGGACGTCCTCATCTCACCGGCAACCTTCTCAAATTCCTCAATGTTAGAAGAATCAGATTCGTCATTCTGGACCAACTCGGCTTGGGATGCTTCTCTTTTTCTTTTCGCTGGAAAAGTCGCGGTCGCATTCTGCTGCAAGTGTCTCTGGATAGAAACAAAAGAACGAAATTTCTCCCCGGTCGGAGAAAAATAGAGTTTGTCTTCTACTTTTGGGGCACCACTTTTCCTTGGCAAGACGTGCACAGTCCATCCGGGGCCAATGTCCAAAGCATCCATGATAGTGCAGGTGCTGTCGTGTATTGCACACTTCGCGTCGCATTTACGCCGCTTGGAGTCATCCTGAACAATAGTACGCATCTCCATCTCCGATTCGCTGCTGGAATCTTCTTCATTGATCCCGTCTAAGACCATATTCTGCACTTCGTTACACGACTCCTCTTTCGCCTTGACAGTGTCGATAATCATGATCTCGCCCGAATCAGTTTGATGGATATCTTGACTTGGCTCGCTACTCGCTTCGCTGGGATTAGCATCTTGTTTGACTTCATCTACGACCATATCAGATGCCTTCTCCCCTTCCGAAGAATCATCTTTCGACTTTGCCTCGTCTACATCAACGATCATGCTATCGTTCGAGTCTTTGGCAGGAGTATTTTGATCTGTTTCAGAATTTTGAGATAACGATGACTGTAAGAAAGTTCCCTGGAACCCTCTCTCTTGGCGCTTTCCGGACTTCTTCCCTCGGCCAACAACATCAGCAGTCTTCCATCCACCACAAGCTTTGTCAGTGAGAGTTGCTATGATGGCATCTTCTTCATCTCTTTCTTCCTTGGACATTCGTTTCCCTGTCCCTCGCTTATTTTGTGTGGCGGAGTCATCGTATGACATTATGACATGAATTGTGGTGTGTTCATCCTCTGAAGTGCCATCACTGTTGCAAATTAACTTTGAAATCAAATCTTGCATTGTTTCCTCGTCGCTAACATGAGCCATTTCAGTGACAGATGACTCCTGCAACTGTTGAGACATTATGAAAAGGCGTTGGTTGCGCACACTCTCACGACTAACTTGGTACAGAAGCAATCTAAAATGAGCCAAGTTTCCATCCAGGGCCATCTCGACCTCGTGGACAGGAAAAGTTCCTTTGGCCTTGCGCTTTCGAAGCCCTCTCCGTTGGTTCGTGGCTTCTTGATCTTCGTTGGACGACGCATTTAGCGCAATTGAAGATGCTGCAACGTCAATATTCATGCCACCTTCAACTTGATGCACAATTATTTTGCAAATAGGGCCGTCATTGTCTTCTTCTATGGGCACCACTTCTGCTTGTGCAGCTGCTGCATCTGCTTCTCGTTCTTTCTTACAAATGACGCCATTATCCAAATACTCATCACCAAAAAGGGAGACCACGCATCCATCAGAGCAAGGCGTTGGTTGGACATTTACTCTCGGTGCGCCATCTTTGATCGAGATAGAAACAGTTGGAGTGCCCTGATCTAGACCTGTCGAGTTATTCCCATGCAAGATTGCTTCCAGAGAAGAGAGCGATGAGATGAAGCTGCGAAATTCATCTTCTAGTAATAATTCAAATTTCGCTTTACTCAACGATGACAGCCATTCTTTCAATTTATTCGAGTCGCCATTTATCGTATCGATATCTGGAGAAGGAATGCCAACAGCCTTCTTATGCTCGTTGCAAATAAGGGATCGAAAGTTCCACTTTCGAGCTTCAGCATCATCTGAACAAGAATTGAAGAGTAATTCATTGAGTTGCTTCCTGATGAAGTCATTCGTTTTCCTGGCCTTTTTTGACTTTACGACGCAATCATATGCATCTCTCCACCGCTGTATGTCACGACACTGACAAATGTAGCAAGTAAGTTTGTTTGTCTTGTCTCCCGAGTCGGCGCACACCTCGAGAAACATTTCGATTTCGGGCGGTGTATTGCTACATGCGTCTCCATCGTTTCCTCCTTTAGTGTACAGATCTCTCAGTGTGCCTGGCTCCTTTATTTGATTTCTCCATTCTGTCAGTTTCACCGGAAACAGCTCTTCTTTCTGCTTTTCCTGGAAGCAAGTAGCACAGTTGCCCAGAGCTTCTTCCATCTTTGGCTCAAACTCATGAGGGATTGCATCGGGGAACACTTTGAGGATCTTCGACCAAACTGAAGGAGGGACTAACCTCACGCTACGACGCTTGTACATTGTGAGACACTTACCGTGCTCACAAGTTATTGTCGTGTTCACTTGACAATCGAGTTTTGCGTTGTCAGAAGATTCTGCCTTCTTTTGCTCTTTCGTCTCAGTTGGGTTTTTAGCCTCTGCAATGACGCCTTCTAAATTGAGATCGTCGACCCCGCCGAAATAGACAACATCCTTCTTCGATTTCTTTGTTCCTTTCATGACGGTCAAATTAGACTCGACACATTTTCTCAAGGAAGTGACCCATGGTCGATAGATGACAAAGATGTCAGATTGGGACAAATCTGAGTCAAGATCCAAATCGTTTTGCCCGGCGGCCAAGTCTTCGTAAATAGAGATCAACGTCTGAAATGTCTCCAACTTGTTCCTGCTCTCGCTTTGAAATTGAATGCCACATGGTTTACAGATCAAACTGTTGTTATCCACTGCATGATTTTTGAAGGCAGTCTCTGCTAATTTAGACAGCGAACTGTTCTCGCTTCCTTCGTCACTTTCAAATTGTGTGAGCTCTTCTAACACAATCCTGTTCAGCTCAGCATACAACTCACGTGATAGCAGCTTTCCCTTCCTCACCGCTTTTGGGTGAAGTCCAGTTGAGTGACTACAAAGCAGCTTACAATCCTCAAGCTCATTTGAAGCAGCAGTATTTTGAAAAATGACTTCCAGCCCATCTTGACACGAAAAGAATCTTCTTAGCATTGTAGCATCGACCCAAATCTTATCACTCACACTATGAGCTGCATCTGTGAACAAATTCGATTGGGAGCACAATAGTCGCGTGATTTGATCACTCCTGAAGGCAAGTCTCTTCTTCAGAATATCGCTCTTTTTCTGGTGCCTGTCGATTATCGTAATGCATGTTAGTTGAACAGAGTCTCTAGTTAATAAAGTCATAATCAATCTCAGACACAGCTTGTACTCACTCCTCTTCGCATTTATACCGCTCGACACGCTGCACGTCAATCGATGTAAGGATATCATCACCACTATCATAGACTTCCATTTTGTTGTCAATTCGGTCAACCGTACTTTTGAGCTGGATGTTAGATTGTTGAGATAAGTAGTTTTGCTCAACATAAAATAGATTGTATGCATCTGTACTTCCATCGACTTTGGCACTTTTACCTTTCTTCGAAGCATTGTTTGAGTTTGGGTCAAAGCTTGACGTTGGTCCTTCCTCCAACACGGAGACTTCTTCATCGTTGAATTCATACCACACTCCTGTAGTCCAATCCAGAACATCTGCTATGTAATGACCTCCATGAGCTGAAGTACCAAGGTGATTCTGAACTGCGCATAGGATGTAATTTGCGGTGGTATTAGTGCCACCAGCTTCATCAGCTTGCTTTGTTGGGACGGTAAGAGTTCGAGGTAACTTTACCTTCGTCGCCAGCTTCTTTTTCGAGAATGTTGCCATATCAAACACATACCGGGCAAGCTGTATGTTCAGAACCGGAGGAATCGTTTCTAGAACTAATGAACGGGATGCGTCTGCCTTCTTTGCGCACCTGGAATGAAAGTATGTAAGACTTCGTCAGTTGCGTGTTGTTACGCATACAAACAACACAGTGCAGACAAACTCACGTTGAACAATAATATTGATTGTCTCCCACTAGTAACTCAGGTTGGAGATAAGCATCAAGACACCGCTGAACATCAACATCATCGCCAGCTGATTTAGCCTCAACATTCACGATTGGTATGGACAGATCCATAAACGCCTCCTGCCTCTCCGAATGTCCATTACATTCATGACACTTTGTAACATAGGCAGATGTCCCACGAAATAATGACGGCAACAGGTTCTCAAGCCGGTAGTCAGATGATTTGCGGAATGATTCTTGCATTCTATCAAAGAGTAATCTGGCAAACTGTAACAGAGTCCAAAAGTGAGCATAGTCGCTGTACGAGGTGGAAATTAAGCCAACATTAAGAAAGAGCATCAAACTTACTTCATTTGGATCTTGCATCTCGTCATTTTCCAGACTCAACGCTGTTGCAAACTCATTTGTACAAATAACACTTTGTGGACCATACTTCATCCTAGCAAGGATCGACTGCATGTGTGATAACACTTGCGACATACGATTGCTTGCACCAATTTGTGTCCAAGTGAATAATCCATGGACGAAACCCAAGTTTTGGGCGAGGCATTGTAACTGACTGTTGAGATAGCACGTTGCTCCCAGGTTTCGTAAGCCGGGGGGCATGGATATCCGCGTCTTCCCATGGGTTACTAGATCTTGTGTAGGTGAGAGGATGAGCTCATTTTGACACGAATCAATCATCTCACAATACCGCTCTACTTCCTCATCTCCATTGCAAACAAACTTTGATGCATGAGTCCGTGTTTTATCACTGTCGACAAGAATGCTACCCCGAACATCATTGTTTTGACCAGCAGTATTTTTATTACCATCACTATCATCCTTCTCTAAACCCAAAGATGGTATCTCTGACCAATGCCTTCGAACCAATTTGGCAAACTCCGCACCAGTAACCGACGAGATGATACTACCATTTAGTCGCCCGACTCCCGTGCCCGTCTGTAGAGTAACGCTGTCCTCATCATCTGAGTCATCGTCATCGAGAAGGTCTGCAAGTTTACCGATTGATAACAGATACCTAATTCTGGCAGCATTGTATCGGTATTGATCCAAAATTCCACCAAGTGATGCCAAGCAAAACTGAGATTATGTTGACAGACAAACGTGAGTACGAATAATAATGGGGTAGAGTGAACAAATAATAATAATCAATACTTCTACTTCATCTCACTTACCGGATTGAAATCACAAGGGCAACATTCAACTCCACTCAACTTTCTCTCCCCACAAATCAAAACGGGAGTCACTGCCGCTAAACTATTATTGAGATTATTCTCAGCATCATCATCAATCGTCATGACATTGGCATCATCACACGACAAATCAGTCACTTCCTCCACATCCGCACTATTATTCTTACGCTTCCTCTTTTTTCCTCCCTTTTTATTCTTCTTGGACAAATGTTGCTGATATTTGTGCCATTCGTCTGTTGCCCATGAATCAATGGTGGGACATCCGCATTGCACTATGCGGACTTTGTTATCGTCATCATCATTATTGTTGTAATTGAAGTTCAATTGTTGTACTGCAACTACCGAGTCATCATCCACATTGACAATTTCAACTTCTTGTTGTTGCTTCTTTGCCCCCTTCTTTTGCTGCTGCTTTTTGTTATTGTTAGTCACAGTTTTAGCATCAATATCCTCACCTCGTTCAAATTTCCAAGCGGTGCATTCCCCCTGCAGCACAGGTCCACATTGTATCCATGGACTTTGCGTGTCAATATTATCAGTATCATTGTTTGCTAATCCACTTCCCCCCTCGTCATTGCATAATGAAAAAAATGGAGTAATTCCTCGAAAAGGATCCACAAATGCTTCATAGTGCGCCTCCTCCATTATTCGGGATAATCGTGGATGAGATTGTAGTATGGATTCTTCTTCGTGATTGGGGGGAGGAGGAGTTGGTGCTCGTCGTCGTCGCCCTGCTGCTCCATCGCCGCTACTGTTTGCTCGTTGTCGTGCACCAACGTTATTACGAGTAGTTCGTCCACCTCCATTGTCATTGTTGTTGCCGGTAGTATCATCATCTGGTAATATCGGTGGAGACAAATGCTCCAAAATTGAGTTCTGCTGGGTGCCGCCTCGGCCGCTTGGATCTTTACTGCGGCGGCGTTGGATTTTAGTTACCATTTTTAGTAATGATGATTATTATGAACACGACAGATGATGGAAGATTGATGGTCGTCGAGATGTTGTTGATTGAAGTAGGCACTCCGATGTAATAACAATCACCGCCCCTTCGCTTCGACAAGCAGGGTGCAGGCTTTCTTCGGCTCTTTTTATTTTGGATTTTGGTTCAAAGCAAGTGTGGGGGGCAGTCAGGCTTGGGGATTAAAAGCCCTCTTTATTCAGAAAATCTACAAAGGACTTAGTAGGTTGTAATCAAAAGGGGGATTCTTCGTCGCTCGACAGCCCCCTGAGATCCTTCTCCAACTGCACTTGGCAACAAGCTGTCTGTGCCCGTCTGCTAGAGTATGGAGTAATGTAATAGCAAGAGTGCATTAGTCTTGTGTAATATAAGCGTCTTGGTCATGACTATTCAATTTCAATTGTTGAATCAACTCCATAAGGTCGGCTCCATCACATTCCTTTTCCTGTCAAATGAGATGCCGTCCTAAATATTGCAGCACTTGAGTGAGCTGTGGAAACCATTCGGTGCATGAGCATCGTATCTTTGCGGATGGAACGATCTTGTAGAAAAGCACGACACGATATTGCACCAACCTCCGAGCTGTTAAACAACTAAGAGCTGATAAAGAACTGGTAAGTTCGTTCTTGCTCTTGTCCCACTCTATAATACATGTGCACTTGACCGACTGCTTTAGTGTGAGGTAGCCGAATGCAGTTTGCATTATTATATAAACAAGTTCGTATTAGACTTCTAATCCTTAGTTCTTGACAAGATAAATGCTTAAGATAAGACATAACATTGGTAGAAGAATTGCTGTGCCCCACCCCAACCCTCCACAAGAGATACGATATTACAATAGAGAGTCGGGCGTAGCCGTGGCAAGGAATTATCAACACAATCATAGATCGACGCCAAAAAAGGAGTACAATACATTCCCCTCTTCTTCATGCCGTCTACCCCCTTCCCTAATCCTCCACTCAAACGTGTAAGGTGGCAATTCAAGGAAAGGAAGGACATTCTTCATCACAATATCTGCACCACACTTGACTCGACACTTTGCTCTCCCCTCATCCTCATCATCTCCTTCAGGGATATTGATCTCACTGAGTCTCTTCTTCCACAAAGCAAGCTCGAGGGTAGCAGCAGCCTCATTCAAATAACGGTGGTGATGTGATTTGTAATGAACAATTTTGCGAAGAACTGATCTAATCCACGTTCGTATCGCCTCGGTCTTTCCCCCACCCCCAACATCTTCATAACCGTCTCCGTCAGCAGGTCCATTTGAAAGAATCTGCTTGATTGCATCAATATTCCTGCGCATATCATTTCTCCATTCCTCCAATAGTAAGGCATCGATAGTTTGATGTAGTATTGATCCTTCAACCAGATTAACGCGTTTCAAATTTCCACACCGTTGGAATGCATCATCACTAATCGTGCCATCTTTCAATGGGAGGGTGATGCGCTCCAGAGAGTTGCAGGCAAAGAATGCCCTGCCTCCAATTGATTCCAGCTTATCACCAAATTTGACGTTCGCCAGGGCTATACAAGAAATGAATGCATAACCCTCAACGATCTTGATAGATGGCAGGTTGATGCTCCTCAAAGAGTTGCAGTTAGTGAATACATAGCCTCTAATAATTTCAAGTTTGTTACATTCGACATCCGTCAGGGCGTAACAGCCGAAGAATGCGTACCCCTCAACTTCTTTCACGCCCGGCATGATTACTCGTCTCAAAGAATGGCAGTGATAGATTGCATAACGTTCAACTTTTTTGACATCAATATGACAATCCAATTCAATGATGTTCGGATGATTATAGAATGCCCGTGCCGGAATGACCGAGATGGATTTATCGATGCGGACACGAGTGACATCAGGAGGAACAGCTTCCCTGCCGGTAAAAATGTAATATTCTTCGGCAGCCATCATTGATAAGGCTGCAGGATATGGTCTGCTGTTTATGAGAGTGCAACGGTATCGCTCCCCTTCTGAGTGCGCTAAGGAGCAAGAGCCTTTGATCACGATTCACGAAGAAGTGTGGGGGGCAGTCGAGGCTTGGGGATTAAAAAAGCCCTCTTTATTCAGAAATACTATGAAGGACCGCTTAGTATTTATAATAAAAAGGGGGATTCGATGTCGCAATGCCCCCTGAGTTCCTTCTTCCACTTCCAACTTGCACTTATTTTAGCAACACAACATGTACAGCTTGCTCATCTTATGTCAGAGAGATGCTTATGTCAGAGAGATGTAATAGCCAGAGCAACGCAGTAGACCAATATGAGAAACACCAGAATACTGCGATGCATCACTATCTTCCTCTTCTCAATCATCTACGTGTCAATTGCCAAGAGAGACGAAACACAACAACAGCATCCACAACGCCGACATCATGAGAGTTCTTCCACAAAGAAGAAATGTCCACAGCAGCAGCAAATGCACAATAAATTCCATCAGCGTCTATTCCACAATCGTCGACACACTCAACAACAAGCATACCGAATGGCAGTACTATCATATTTTGCATACTTTGAGTTTCACAAGATTGCAGAGCTGCCTCAACATTGCAGGGGATTTCAACTTGTGCAAGATTCTACTTCAACCAGAGATGTCATCACTGATGCATTACTACATGGCAACATTGCACTTTCCGATCTGATGGAGGCACAAAATATGACCAATACTCGTCAATCAGACTATAATAATCCAAAACGATACTCATTTCAATACTCACTCTACAACTGGAAAGAATCAGGAGTGGCAAAAGTTCGCTTCCACGACACGGACATGTTGCTATCCACATCCAACAATGGGAAAGAGCTAGTTATTGCATTTGGTGGGACTGCATCCGCTGGTGATTTATCTACCAATTTGCAAACGTTTGAGTCGGCGAATCATTCGTCATTCTTTCAGGGGGATGGTATTGAGGGATCATTGCATAGAGGATTCTTGAATGCTTATTCACGAGTTGATGAGGGGTATATCTTACCGCTTGGTAATGCATCACATTCGATGCCATTGTTGAGAGATGTTCATGACTTATACACAGAGTGTGAAGAGAAAGTAAGAAAGAAGAGAAAGAACAATAACTCTACAACTCCACAAATATCAGGTCTAATGTTAACCACTGAGATATACGAGGGGAGCAGCAAAAAGCGCAACAACACATCAACTAATAATGACAAGGAGAAGCGACGGAGTAGAGGATGCCACCTGAAGCGGATAAAATTGTCAGACATTCTGCGTTCGATTGTGATTGATGCACTTCAAAAAGGCCGAACTGTGCACGTCGTTGGCCACTCGCTTGGCGGGGCCCTCGCCACACTCCTTGCAGGTGATGTGATTGTCAACCATCCTTCAGTCTCAGTAAAGAAGTTACACGTTTGGGTCTATGGCTCTCCCCAAATTGCTGATGACACTTTCTTGCGTAGCGCAATGAATGCTGCACCGAGATTGAAGAAGTTTTTGAGAGGAAATGGACGATTTAATCGCTTTGTGACGCTCTCCAATCGTTGCAAGGTAGATGCAATTGTGGATGTAACAAAGGCTGCGTTGTCGGAACGCAAGAAGCTGGGTGGTGTTCATGGTTCGGTTGTTCACTTTGCGGAACCTCGATATCTTTTGACTGATGCACAATCATCTGCTGCTGCCCATGAGCTTGACCAGTATCTTAATAGTCTAGCAGAAACGAAGTCGAAGGATCCACTCGCTATCGATTTACCATCTTTGGATTTGTCTCAATGCGTGCGTGAATCTAACGCGAGTAGTAGCAAAAAGTAAAATTCCTAACTCATTAATGACAACAATAAATTTAGACTGTGTTGGGGGATGCAGGTGTTTGTGCGTCATCGTTGTAGCCAAAGTCTGCGCCGAACACTGAGTTACCAGGGCTGAACAATGCTCTCCTCCCCATCTCCCTCTTCATCTCCCTCATTGAATCGGGATCATCATTTGCATCATCGACTACAGTGTACATACCCTCCATCATTCCTTGCTTGTTTGAGAGGTAATCACGCCCAAGCTGGAAATTATCCGGGTTGTCCTCCTTCTCTACCTTCCTGCAACAAGTGCGGCCAACGATAAAGACGAGAGTTTGAAAGAAAGCGAAACCAATGATCAAACCCAATGCAATAGAGGTCGAGATTACCATCAAATTCGAAAACACACTTTCTTGTGAATCTGGATTCTTGTCTAATTCACCCAAATATGGATTCTCAGGAAAAATCGCACTAAACCAGAGTTTGGCAATAATGGAACCAGGAACAAGCTGGTACACCGCCGGCATTAAAATTGACCACGTATTAATGTCTTGAGTACCGATGATTGCGTCAATAATCGCATCCTCCTCATTCTTTGGGAAATCAATCTTATCTCTTGGGTGATTTGGATCCTTCAGCTCTGTCCGCATATCCTTCAACTTTTTCTCCACTTCGAACTTCATTATATCGGATTGCCGACCAATACCAAAGAAGTAGACTGCTTTCTTGGCCATACAAAGGAACTGGAAGTAGAAGTTACCAAGTCTAGTGTTGTTGCGGGCACTCTCCTGAAGGAGCCTGGTTCGGAAGAAGTCACCGCTTACATTCACAAGCAAAGAGATCAACGCTGCTACAACAACTCCACACGCCGCTCCGGTCATATTGGAAGTAGCAGTATCCAAATGATCTTTCACATGAAATTGCCCCATTCCATTAAACACTCCATACTGAACTTCGTAAGCAACCAATTGCACGATCAACGCACGCCAGTATTGTGCAATTGGGAGACGGTACTGACCCAAGACGAAGACACAACATGCGAGGTATAGCAGGGTCCGCCACCATTCCCCTTGAACAAAATTTTGGTTACAGGTAGAAGCATACCAAGCATCAGCTGCGCCCGAGTTTCCCGCAAACACAAACATCAATCCCAGAGCAGCACCCAAGCTTAAAACAAAAGTTTTCACGGTCACACCAACGAAACGGGTAACACCTGTCGCCAACTCCTGAATGAGTGAGAGATTAGATGACGGAGCAAAAAGGATTTAGCATGCGGTGCTCAAAGCAATCTCCCCATACATAACAACTACCACCTACTCACCCCTGAAATAATTTCTAGAATTCCAATGACGAAGGCAGTACCGTAAAAGAACCAATAAAGTGTTCCAAGATAAATCGAAGAGAGACATGGGGCGGCCTTGCAGGCAGCTACGTTTTCAGGATCCAACATGCAATCTTCTCCGGCTGGGCCCCATCGGAAGAATAATCCACCAATTATCCCCGTGACGATACCAACGAAAATATCTAGAAGGACTGTGGCTTGCCCCCCAACACGTGACAACGCAAATTCTACCAAACCTGCTGCCAATCCACACACAGCTGCAATTCCTGCATCAATCCATTCACCATTGAAAAAGATAACTGCACATGTAGCCGCCTGTCCTGGATAGAGGATCAACCTCCCCGGAAAATTACGAATAAACAACCCACTCTTGGCAGTGTGCATTCCTTGCTTCGCCTCCCTCTGATAAATCAATGCCTCGTGCACATTAATTTGTCCATCAATAAGTGCCATGGCAATCCTATGATAAATATCTTGAAACTCCGAGTCATAATCGTATGGCACCTTTCGATGAAGTTCGTATCCCCCATCCTCCACACGAAAAACGAGACGGAGTACCCCCAGATTCCATGTCATTCTCATGTTGAATCTGTCCTTTATTTGCTGTAAAACTGACATTGTAAGCAATGTCTATAAAAGGGAGCAATAAAATTGATAGATGTTATGTGTTGGGGGGGGAGTAATGTCAGTTAAATGGGACATAATTAATTATCAGCAAAATGAGTAGGATTAATATGCATAAAAATGCATTTCAATCACCTCCACAGAGCTATCACAATAAGTATCACAAACTTACCATATTCCATGCTCGATGCAGCTCTACAGCGGTTCGCATTGTAAAAATAAAAAGCAGACCGTATTCTTCACCGAATTTTTCCTCCAAATGACCGTAGACGCGTCTCATGTCATCAGGGAGGGTGTTTACGTCGAACCGACGTTCAGAAAATGTAACGTCGTGTCGGACCTTTTTGAAGTACTCGATGGAGAGGGGTTGCCTCTCCGCAGCGTCGTCTTCAACTTTGAGGGGTGTGACCGTTTCGCCCATCTTGACCTGATCTTCTAAGAGTCAGGTGACCGTCGTAGGAGTAATAATAGAAGAGCTGAGAAGTCTACTCGAGAGAGGAGCGCAGGGAGATTTCTGTTGCAGCGATAATTTTTGGTGGCTTTGCGGCTGCGGCTGCTTTGCGGTCTTGTTTGTTGGGACCGAACTCAACGTTTTTGTTGCCGTTGGTCGTGCTCTTGAGAGTGCGTGTCTTGTGGGTAGCTTGAGGTTGGTGGATCATACTAATTCCAATGTACTTTGATCTCTTGATCCGGTTTAGGAGAAAGCCGACTCAATCCGCTTAAACCCGTATCAACTACGTTGGTATCCCAATTAATGTACACTTCGTAATAACACGTCACGCCCAAATACTGCTCAGCTATGTTCAGCGTCATCATCGGTGCACGATACGTCATCATACTCCTTTCATCATAATTCTTTCAGCATAAAACCACATCTGATAGCTCAACATGATGGCCGACGAAGAAATTGCCACCGCTGCTGCCATCTCATCTGACAGTAGCCCTTCACAAACCACTCAGCCGAAGCCGCCAACGAGGACTTGGTGCACTCCCTGTCGTGCGATCATCCTATCGGGCGCTACTGTTATCTTCTTCGCTGCGGCATCATCTGGTGTCTTCTCTTTCAATGAGGAGAATGATTTTAGCTCAACTTTTGACCCATTTGATCCAACGACTTGGAAGCTTCCTGACTTCATGGATACCAATCCTCATGGCGGCAACTCTCCCTTCGACTTTAATGTTTGGGGGCAATCAAGACTCTGTCGAGGATTGAAATTGAAGATAATCAACAACTTGGATGAGGAATGGGAACCCTATTTCCAGCAATCCATCAAAGACTGGGAGCAAGGAGATCCTGATGTACTCTCTTTGTCTGTCACCAAAGCAGCTGTCCACGATCCTGATTGTGAGTTTGTGACGGGATCGATGAAGGTGTGTAATGGGGACTATGGAAACACTGATTGGGTAGGTCTAAATGAAGTTATGCTTCTTGATGATCAAATCATAGCTTCCGTCGCATTGATGAACGATTATCACTTGGATAGAATGAGTGTTGAGGCGAAACAGAACACAATGTGTCATGAACTTGGACAGTAAGTAACTTTAGTGGAGCTAAGCACAACAAATATTTGTTTCGCGTACATGTATCTAACTTTGATCATCTCTTCCATTATGGTACTATCACTTCAGTGGGTTTGGACTCGGACATTGGGATGAAAACTTTTGGAATAGAGGTGAGTCAATTAAATATATACTTCAGCTTTACTCAGCATACATGACAACCGTATCTAACTCGTACACATGGTAACAATTTCAGATATGGGTAATTGCATGGACTACACGAATACTTACGAGAATAATCAGCTCCCTGATAGGAGCAACTTTTTGTTTCTTGAGAGAATGTATGGAAAGCTGGACGGAACGAGCTTTGTTAACAATACCGAGGGTTTGTATTGTAGCAGCAAAGTTGAATACGGTAGTAGTACTAGCAGCAGCAGGAGTGAGATTTTCAAGAAAAGAGTCCTCACGCAAGAGATAATCACGGACTGATATATATGCAGTTGTGCTTTTGATCGTATCCTTGCTTGGTGTTGCATCTAATTGTTAGTCATGTTGTGAAGTGTGTACATTTTTGTTTTACAGTAATAAATTATAGTTGAGCAAGTTGCTTTCTCTCACTCAATTCTTCATCTGTTTCGAACTGCTTTCTTGACAAATCAATAAAGATTTGCTCCAAGCTCATGAGAGCAACAGAGTAGAATTGGATCCCGAGCTCTGATTTTTTTGTTTCGAGCATTCTAAAAGCCTCTGCTAATTGTGTGACACTATTATTGTTTGTGTCCACATCTTGCTGGAAGCCGACCTTGAGTTTGAAGTGCAGAGGCAGCGATTCGTAAACACTCGCTTCCATACCAATTTCTGCAAAGGCATCAATTGCTTCCGACTCGGCTTTGATACTGTCTGCTACACTTGGCTGTAATGAAATCTCGACAAATAAACCTGTACAATACAGCTCCTGTAGCCTACTCAATTGACCAGTAGTCACCAGCTCTCCATCTATCATGATACCGATGCGGGTACCGAGCTGCTGGCACTCGTCCATGTAGTGAGAACTCAACAATATTGCTCCAACGTCGTAACCATTCCTAACACTAGGCTTCAGAACCTCCCACACCAAGTGCCGGGCAGCAGGATCAAGGCCCGTCGTAGGTTCATCAAGGATGACTACCTTCGGATATCCAATCATCGCCACGGCCAAGCATAGACGACGCTTGTAGCCACCTGATAGCTCGGTAGCTTCTTTAGTCCTGTGCTGTTCCAGCCCTAGTAGCTTAATAATTGCATTTATATGATCTTGAGTTGCATCTGCATCCCAATCGAGGCCCCTTATAGCTGAGTAGAACTTGACATGTTCGTCTACCGTTTTCTTTAGGAATAATGCATCGAACTGCGGGCAGAAAGAAACGTTGCCATCGCGGTATAGGTGATCAGTGTTCAAATCACTCTCATCACAGACTACACCACCTAATGAAATCTCTCCATAATCAGGGGTGAGCTGCGAGGCTAAAGAATTCATGATTGTGGATTTCCCTGCGCCATTAGCTGTTGTAGAAATAGAAAGATGATGTTAGACGCAATATCTTCAAAAAAGACATCTGTAAGCAGCAGCAAGATTCACTTACGGCCTAGCAAAGCGTAAATTTCATTCTCCCTTACACCAAAACTAACTCCTTTAACCGCTGACTTGACAACTCGCTCCTTCTTAGTTCCCCAACCTACACCTTCCCCCCCTATCGTCTTCTTCTCGATTGCGAATGTCTTGACTATATCTCGTGCGTTGATACCTTCATTGTCCTTGCGACTGCGCTCTCTCTCCTCTACAACGTCTGGGTTATGGCTGATGTCACACGGAGTGCCAAATTCAGCAACTTCATCACCGGTAAGCTGCGTCTTTGGCTCGCGTCTCGAGGTTAGTCTATACAAGAAGAGCCATTCCATGCTTCCAACGACAATCATCACTAGGATTGTGTACCAAATGCGAGTATTAAATGCCCACACGTCTCCCCACGATAGATTAGCATCGTTGAATTCAGTAGAGACGAGAATAACACCACCCAAACCTCGTTGAAATGCAAAGAACGGGACTATGCATAGAATGTCTCCAATGATTAGGATCACATCTTCAGCCGAAGGAACGGCTTGAAGGGCACTGCTCCATGCAACGTAGGGCAGTGCAACGAACGTGAAGTATACTCCAGGAAACCAGTTCGCAACTTCCTTATAATCTCCTTTTATGAATCTCTTTGCAAGGATTAGACCAATTGGAGTTGATGAGTAAGCATACCCGAACATGATGAGTATCGTTCCAAGCCAACGCCCACCACTGCCAAACAGAACTGACTTGAGAGCGAGCCCAAGTATTATTGCCACAATGAAAAAGGGAGTGAATGTGGTGTATAGCTTGTAGCCAGTAACGCCCAAGTAAGTAGTCCACTCTGTGATGCCGCCAACGCGAAAGAGTTCCACGATGTTGTTACCTTTCAGGAGCAATACATCTAAAACTGTAAAGGCCAAGCCCGCAAACCCAAAGCTCAACATCATCGGTAAAAACAGCAAGTCAAACCGAAATGGACTGTCTGTGACATAAGGCAACTGCTGTACTGACGTACTAATTCCGTCATTCAAAATGGAAGTGTTGCCTAGCCACGTGCTGTAATTTGCAAGTACTGAAGCACCAAACTGGAGGGCGAAGAAATCGACATTCGGCGCATACGAAAGTGTCAGATTTCCTGCGAAATAGCCTCCTATCGCTGGCAGCGAACCATCGAAGTAGCCAGCAAGATCCAAAGGCTGTGAGACTGGTTGTAGTGGAGATATTGAATTGTTTGGAAGACTTTCAACGCCGAAGAATTCTCCAGCACTCCATGGAGTAGACACTTTTATCGGAGGATTGGTTATTGTTTGACCTTGGGATGAAATGGGTACCAAGGACACGACTACCAAGCCAACTATCATGTATAACATTGGCATAGATATATTGAGAAAGATACTCCCTTTCATTTTGAAGGCATTTGTCCTAACAAAGTGCTCTACGAGGCGGTACTTCCGCATGTAGGAGATTGGCGCGATTGTTGCACGACGTTCCCAGATCCTTGCTTGCTGCTCTTCTTTGCCATGACCAAATTCAACGTCATCATTTGTTGAAGTGCCATTATTGTCATGTTCACTACCACCTACTTCAGCATTGCTGTCGTCAGTTTCATTTGCCTCTTCAAAGTCTTCCTTTCCTGTCTCCAGGAACACGGCCTCAAGTGTTGTAAGGTCAAGAGATATATCAGTAGCGCAATTACTCGATAAAGCAAGAAGCAGATCAGGAATTTGCTTCTCAACACCAAAATTAAGACTCCACTGCTGCTCTCCGTTTTCATTTGAGTTCAGCGTCGCATTGTCAACAAGAGTTTGGACGTCGAAGGGATTTTCGGATTTGAATTTGAGCGAGTAGCCTGCTCCAAGAGTATGCTTCAGAAACAATGAGCTCCCGCATGTTACCAATTTGCCGTTTTTCAGTATCCCTATCCTATCTGATAACACATCTGCTTCATCAAGAAAATGTGTAGTCAGAATGATACTCCTTTGCTTCTTCGCAGCTATGATCATGTCCCATATGATGCGCCTATTATATGGATCGAGGCCTATGAAAGAAAGGGTGATTAACGACATGCACTGAAAATACTTGAGTCGACAAAATTCATTCTCACTCACCTGCACTTGGTTCATCCAACCATACAACCTCGGGGTCGCCGAGGAGTGCAATAGCGATTAGAACCTTACGTTTCATACCACCAGAGAACGTACCAACAGGCTTATCTGCATCTTCATCTGATGTAAACTTGACATCTGACAACCGGCGCTCAACCTCTTCAGATAAAGCCTGGTCAAAGGTTTGGCCATCTTTGATCGGGAACCCTCCTTTAAGACGGCCAAATAGAGCAAGAGTTTCACGGCAAGTCAAAGCAGCTTGAAGTGATTCATTATGCTGCGGACAAACTCCTATCTTGGGTCGAATCATTTCATCTCCAGCTGACGATTCCCCAAGTCGAGCATCGCCATCTCGGAAATGGTAAGTTACTTCTCCATTTTGAAGTGCAAGTTCTCCCGACAACACCTCGATTGAGGTCGACTTCCCACACCCATTGTGACCTAAATATCCAAACACTTCCCCTCGGCAAATTTCGAGATCAAGACCTTTCAATACATCAACAGGCTTTGCAGTCTTGTCACAGCTAAGTGGTGAAGGATAATAGCTATGATGAAGTCCTTTGACGGAGAGGACAACATCTTTTCCTGGCGAGAGCGGTTCAAATTTATCGCCGACATCAGAATCAGGAGATGAGGCAACATGCTCTGCCTTTTGTCCAGCTTTATTTCGCAGCCTTGAGTACATGAGCATTAGAATGACCCAAAACAGTACTCCACAGATCTGTGCAATCATGTTACTGAGAAGTCCGCTTGACGCCACGTTAACTCCTGGATGAATGCCAGTATTAAATCCGGAATAATCGTAGGTTATATAGACGCCGAAGTACTGCATCATCCCAATAAATGGCGAAAGCACGGTCAATATAGTCAACACCACATTTTGAGCCGAATCAAGAGCCAAGAATGCCGAGCCAATACCCATAGATAGAAAGCCGATGAACCAGATAACAACAGACGATGTTTCTTCCGAGTTTACAAATTGCATCATCATAATTAACATGGCGTAAAGCTGCACCAACCCCAAGTAATTTGATACGAAGATGAGACCCCCATTCGACATGGGCATTAATTTGAAGTAGATACAAACCAATGTCAATAGACCAGCCAAGACAACCCCGGTCAAAGAGTAGTATGCAAGCCACTGTAAAAGATAAGTCCGCATCTTGACACCAACAAGTAGATAAGACTTTGCAATCCCATTCAATTTTTCGTTTGTAATCGCCCCAGCGGCAAATAGGGAGCAAATGACTGCTGCTAAAACGTACATGATAGAGGGTACCAACAGTACAGCTAAGTTTGGCTGTACTGTATTTTTAGTGACAAGCTCCGGCGTTCGTTGAATCTTCACAGCAGGATAGATTTCATCCACGCCTGATACATTGAGGAGTGCAGAATTGATTGCATATTGAGCTCCTGATAGAGCCATCTGTGTGGGATATGCTGATTCTTTGCCTCCGTAGTAGAGTGTGTATTCATTGACAGTGCTAAGAGATACACAAATTTCATTGGATGCAGAATCGTCAATATTCCCTTCACATTCAGCCATGATGTCGTCGGAGGTAGTTTCGTTCATCAGTGTAATATTGATTGAGCTTTGCGAGAGAATGTTAGCCACCTCCTCCAAGTAGCTGTTATTGAATGCCCCCATTTTGATGTTTGCAGGATATGTCCAATTCTCTCCTTCAAATAGACGGTAATCCCCATCGACGTAGGAACTTCCATCGTCCCCCTGATAGCCAAGAAAAAAGCCGATTGTATAAAGCATGAGCAGACAAGGTTGGAGTAGGATTTTTAGTGCCCATAGATGAGGTTTCTTGCGATCTTTCTTGAGAGATAGTGCCATTAATGTTTTTGCGTGGCTCCAATCCGATGGAATTGGAGCTGCGTCGTTTTTCTTTTGGCTGGACGTATGATTTTTGCTGGTCTTCATGTTGAATATTTCTAATGATGGGAGGGTAAAGATTTTTGCTGCTGCAATGAGCAATTTTTCACCGCAATATTTATGAGTGATGTACAAACAATTCTGCTCTGAAACATTTGTTCTTTGCTCATTAATTACTTCTTTTGTCCACGATAGAGTTCAGTAATGTAGCTTGAGCTGCTTTGGTTCTTGGTTCATGAATTACTTCTTCTGTCCACGACAGAGTTCTAATCTGTTCGATGTTGTTCTGCAGAACTACGCCAAGGGAAAGTTCACAACTCAAAAATCGGAATCGGCAGCGATTGCCTTCCTCAGATCCCCTGCGCCCTTAACCTGCTATGATGCTTCTTACTGCGTAATAGTGATAGCATTGGGGATGGTAGGGGTGGCGTTGTAGGTGTAGCAAAGAGCAAAGTCTGAGCGAAGTGCAAAGTGCAAGCAAACATCAAAGTGAAAGTTGGAGCTAATGGGAGTCTTTTATTCGTGACACGGGCCTGGTAGAGTCTCGAGCGCGAATCACAAGTCACAACTTTATGACCAAACGAACACTCTTTTGTTGCCAGTTGCCGTGCAGAAAGTAGTAACAACAACTAACCCAAGAAGAAAGTAATAATAATGCCAGGGAAACGATGGGGCAATCGGCGCAACGGGCATGCAGCCACCACAGCTGCCGTCCAGCCAAAGCTCCATGAAAATATGGATGAGGTCGACCTCCATGGTGAAAGCGATGTGGTGGATACCAGCCCCAAAATCAAGTCTGCAAAATTTGTACCGCTGAGTCTCGTCATGAATGGCGGAGGAGGCGTAGATCCACCCGATGATTCAGATTCAGACTCCAGTGCACACGAGTGCAGTGATGATGCTGCAAATTACCGCCGACCTACAGAAGATTTTTCAGATGTAGAGACAAAGAATATGAAGCATGTACATGAAAGAGACGAAGACATTGTCGGGAGACGAGATCCTGATAATGACCATTCATTTACAAAATTTCATATCCCACCAGAGCAACTTAATCAGCAACAACAGTATCGAAATTATGCAGACGACTCGGATGATGAAGACGATTCGGATGATGAAGACGACTCGGATGACTTGGATGATGAATCAGATTCCGACTATCGTAGCAGCGATGACGAAGAGAATGCAACATTCTTTCCAACCTCGGACAATTTTAACTATGCCACCGACAAACCGGCTAAAACGCATACAAATTTTGGTGTAGATTATCTCAAGGGAAGGGCAAAACGAAAGGCAAAGGAGCGGCAAAATCGATTTGAAATTGAATCATGGCAATATCAACGTCAAAATGAATGGAGGTGGTGTTGGGAAGATGATCCTGATGAGTTTGATGACATCGACTTCCTTGATTATCAAGAGTCGAGGAAGCGACGTGCACTAGTTGCCAATATGGCAATATTTCTAGCAAGTTTTATTGTGGGGATGGCAATAATGGAACATCAAATGCATTTCCTATTCGGCAAACCTAAATCATCTTCAAAACACAATACTGCTTCGTCTGTGCATGAACATGGAAATGCAAGTAGCAGATGGGGAAATCGATTTGATGATGACGCCATAAACGGCGATGACACATTATTTGGTGCTAACGTGGGCAGCCCAAAGTATCATAGTCACAATCACAAAAATCATGTTGAATTGTCAGAAGAAGAGGTAAA